>ERZ1023650.179-NODE-179-length-12911-cov-9.771002_pt1 | contig 12911 bp, 6 predicted proteins | sample MGYA00380337_ERZ1023650 | MGnify/ENA primary metagenome ERZ1023650 (study PRJEB33179, sample SAMN07449042) | human gut metagenome | biome: Human-gut; feature: Human associated habitat; material: Faeces | host: Homo sapiens | place: India:Kasaragod | collected...
AATACAAAAAGTTACTCAAAGAAAGAACTCTTCGAGTAACTTTTTTGCATTCTTGATGCCACCTTACTCTGCTTCCAAGCAAATTACCCTTGAAGCCCAGTCACTTTTCTTGTCACGGCTCACAGAAACAGATTCTGCCATCACTGGAACAGTAATGGTCAATAATAAGATAGCTATTGATTTAAACTTCATCATATTATATCTGTCATTAGTGTTTGAAAATATAGAGATTTGATTGACTTCTGTATTTACTTCTGCCAATATACGGCATAGCGGCAGTGATGGGCATCATAGAATGGGATGAGCTCCACGCCATTCTTCATCTTGAAGTTCTTAATGCTCTTCAAGCCCTCATACTTCGCCTTCTCTACCGTAGATGTTGGTATCTTGAAGTCGAAAGTATAATAGTCGTTATATTTCTGAGGATTGCTGAAAGGATGCTCCACCTTGTCGAGTTTGCCTGTCATCACGACAGGACCATAGACCAAAGCCACCTTGGAGGCATCGTCCTTGGTTGCCTCCTCTCGGAGTTGCATTCCCAGTTGTACTTCTATCTTATCACCAGCCTTCCAAAGTCGAGAAATGGCAACATAGCCATCCGTACCTTTCACAGCTTTCACCTTCTTTCCATTCACCTTGATGTCCATCTTGGTTGCCCATGCAGGATAACGCAGACGAAGAGCAAACTGCTTCGATTTTCCATCTACAGTAAATGTCGTGGTAGAAGATTGAGGGAAAGATGTTTGCTGAGTGAAAGTTGTACCCTCCCAATCTACCTTTGATGGGATGAAAAGATTCACATAGAGATCTTTATCTGAATGAAAGTAGATATTCGAAGCATACTTCACATGGCTCTCGAAGCCACTGCCCACGCAGCACCAGAAACTGCTATCCCTAGTAGAGTACAAGCGATAAGCACCTGTCTGCAAAGGGGTGAAATAGCACACCATCGAACTCTCAGGATCTTGCTGACCCAAGATATGATTATAGAGCGCACGCTCGTAATAATCGGCTATCTTGCTCGATGGATTCCAGGAGAAGAGGTGGTCGGCAAGTTTCAAGAGATTGAAAGTGCAACAGTTCTCTCCATCATAGCCCGAGAGATGCTTGCTCTGCTCGGTCGGCTTGAAGAGATGCTCCTTATCGGAAAGTTCTCCTGTCACAAAGGCGTGATCGTTCACCAAGGTCCAGAAGAGAAACTCTGCTGCCTTGCGACTATCCTTTGCTCCGAACATCTCATAGTTGCGAGCCTCACCCAGGAGTTTTGGAATGAAAGTATTGGCATGGTTGGTACCCAAGTCGGGGTTGCCAGCCTTCAATGGGTCTATCTTCTCATTGTGATAGAAGTAGCGAGCCACCCAGAGATACTTCTCGTCTTTGGTGAGGGCATATAGCTCATACATTGCCTCATTGAATCCACCAAACTCATTGCGTATCATCAGCTTGCGAGTTTCCTCAGAGAGAGGCTTGAGCTTATTATATGCCCAGTTGCCCATTCCTTTCGCTATCTCCAGAGCCTTCTCATTGCCAGTCATCTGATACTGGTCGATCATACCCTGCACGATTTTATGGAGCGTATAGAAAGGTGCCCACACGCTCTTGCCTTGAATATTACGGTCGATGAGACCTTCGGCGAAGGCACTTAGATAGCCTCCTCTGCCGTATGCCTGCTGCACCTCGGCAAGACCATTGACGATGCTGTCTGCCTTCATCTTAACGGCTTGCGAACCAGTCTGGGCATAGAGCGTGGCGTAGGCAGAGAGAAGATGTCCCGTAATATGACCACGCAGGTCACAGTCGAGCGCTTCCCATCCACCCAGTTTCTTCACGGTCATATAGCCACCCTCTCTGCTAGAGAAAGCACCGCTGGTATTGCGGAAGCTCTGCAAGAGCGAGTTTACAGACACTGACATCATCCAAGCTGAGTCTCGTTTCATATTCTCTTGGAAACGAGAAGGAAGAAGATGCACCTGGTTCATCTTGAAAGGCTGACACCTTGTGTTGTTGTTTCCGATGGCAAGGCAGTTGAGACTACCAGCCATCAACAAGCCTGCCATGATTGCGATTAATTTTCTGTTCATAACAAGACATTATCACATTATATTTAGCATTCAGATTATAAACTATTCAAACAGAGGCGAAAGTTCAACGAATATTCCCCATCAAAAAGGCGGTATTCTGTGTGAGGCGGTTCACCCCAACTATTATCTCCACCGACGCCTCGTTGTGCACCATCCAGAATCACATACGTTTCCATACGTGGATGCATATCTTTCTGATGCATCATCTTCTTTTCCAGTCCCATATCAAGATCCTCATCTGCAAAATGCAAGGCTGAGAAATCCATTGACTTCTCTGCCTGAAAGCGAAGGGCAACACCCTTCTTAGGCGAGGTGATTTCAGCCCAACGCACATCACTATGGTTACCAGTCTGCTGAGGGAATATGTATGGATAGTACATATCCGTCACTGTGGTATCATAGAGACCGATAAACTGGCTGGTCTTGCGGTCGGAGTAGTTTTCCCAAGGTCCACGACCATAATAGCGTACATTCTCAAATCCCTTAGGGAGCGTCATTCGCATACCAAAGCGAGGCAACTCCGGGAGTTTTTTGTCCTTGGTATTCATGCTAGCCTTCACATCGATGCTTCCATCCTTACGGAAGAAATAAGAAAGATGGTAAGGTTGCTTGAGATCGCTCAACACCATGTCAAAGGTAATGAGTACTCCTTCCTCGGTAGGTTCGCCCACCTGACATTTCGATACATAGCGATTGGTCTGTGCGGAACGCCATACGTTACTCTTCTGTGGCATCTTGTTGCCATAATCGTTGTCATTAGGCGCACGCCAGAAGTAAGGTTCCAAGGCAGTACGATTGTGCAAGGCTGAAACACCATCCATGGCATAATTGGTGAGCGCACCATTCTGCTTGTTGATTTCCGCCTTGATGTCGCCTACTGTCAGCACGATGTTGTTTTTCTGGGTTTCCACCTTGATATTACCTTGAGCCTGTTGGCGATTCATTTCCTCCAGTTTTCCTTCGTGTACGAACTGCTCCTTTGCCAAGTCATAATGGGCAGACAAAAGGTCGCTTGCCTCACGAGTGTAGGCATAGACCTGAAGGGTGTATTCATCGCTCTCCTTCAAGAATGGCATCTTGATGCGCACCTTGCTCGCCTGCTGTGGCAAAGTTTTCAAGCGGAAGTCGCCTGCAGCAACCTCCTTGCCTTCCTTGCAGAGCACCCAATGGAAATCATAGTCAGCAAGCGTAGAGAACTGATATTCATTTCTCACGGTCAACTCGCCCTTCTTCCAGTCAAAGCTAGGAAAGATGATGTCTTGATATACCTTCTTCACCTCCAAAGCCTCAGGCTTGTAGCTCATATCAGAGGCGAGGATGCCATCACATCCACTGTTCATCTCCACAGGCCATACATAACTTCCCATCTCACCATTATACATCCAATAAGTACGATGGTCGGTATTCTCGTTGATGGTACGGCGGATGCCCTGGTCTTGGAAGTCCCAGATAAATCCACCTTGCAAGTTAGGCGACTTCTTGATTAAATCCCAGTAATCCTGAAGGTTTCCATTGCTATTACCTTGCGCATGAGCATACTCACACATGATGAAAGGACGCTGTTTGCCACTCTTGGCATAGGCGAGCACCCTGCCCCAGTTAGGGTACATGTGACATACAATGTCGGTATTTTCTTCCTCCCAAGCTTGCTCAAACTGTACGAAGCGAGTTTTATCGTTCGCTTTCAACCAGCGATACTGCTCATGGAATACCTGTCCATTACCACACTCATTACCCATAGACCAACCAATGATGCTAGGATGGTTACGGTCACGATAGAACATACGATGGATGCGGTCACGGTGTGCAGGAGCCCATTCCTTGCGATAAGCTGGATGTGGTACGGTATCGGTGAAATAGACACAACTGCCCATTCCGTGGGTCTCGATATTTGCCTCATCCACCACATAGATGCCATACTTATCACAGAGATCGAGCCATTCTGGACAATTAGGATAATGGCTGCTACGCACGGCATTGATGTTCAACTCACGCAGGCGGCGCAGATTATCCATCATAATTTCGTGGCTCTGCACGTGTCCTAGGGAGTCATTGTGCTCATGGCGATTGACACCCTTAATATATACCATCTTGCCATTGACAAGCAATCGGGCGTTCTCAATCTTCACCTCACGGAAACCTACTTGCTGGCGCACGGTGTCACCACCCAGTATCATCGCCATCTGATAGAGATAAGGTTTTTCGCCACTCCATAAGTTCACCTTATTCAGTTTCTTGCTCACGTGGATGGTTGTCTCCTTGCCATCAACCTGGAAAGGCTTGGTCTCATTGAGCAACAACTTGCCACTGGCATCACGAAGCTGCACCAACACCTTGTCAGAGACCGACTTGCCAGAGAAATTGCGAATAGTAACATCTGTCTCAAGCTGTCCATTGCGATAATTATCCACAGGTGTAGCCGTAATATTGTAATCCCATACAGACACTGGGCTATAGGCTTGTAGATACACGTCACGCTCTATTCCTGTGATACGCCAGAAGTCCTGATCCTCCATATAGCTGCCATCGTGCCAACGATACACCTGTACCGCCATTTGATTGGCACGACCATCTAGATGGACTAACTTCGTCACGTCAAACTCAGCAGGGGTCTTGGAGCATTTGGTCATACCCACCTCCGTGCCATTCACCCATACTCTCGCATAGCCCGTAATGGAACCGAAATGGAGCATCACATCCCTACCCTTCCATTGTGAAGGCACCGTGAATGAAGTACGGTAAGTGCCTACAGGATTCGGGATGTCGATGTAAGGAGGATTAGGCGACCAAGGATAGGTGATATTGGCATACAAGGGTGCGCCAAAGCCCATCAACTCCCAGTTGGATGGCACAGGAATCTGTGCCCACTTGGAGTCATCGAAACCTGGACGATAGAAGTCCGCAGGTGCATCCTTGATGTCATCAGCATAATGGAAACGCCACTTACCATTCAAAGACAAGGTATGTGAAGTCTTGAACCAAGCATGTGCCTGTTCCTTGCCTCGTTCAAATACCATAGGATTCTCCCATTCATGCTCATAGGCACTCACCGGGAAAGCCGAACCAAAGAAAACGGCTGATGATAGTAACAAGTTCTTGATATTCATATTTCTTTTTATGTTTTATTCACTTAGCCTATTTTACTCGATTCGTCACATCTTTTGGTATCTCAATACAGATAGGTTGCACGGCACCCTTATATTCACCATCGGCATCAGCAACCGCTACCAGCCAGCAGGTGAATGACCTACGGGCATTGTCCCATCCTGCCTCGTAAGGATAGAACTTGAAGGTCGTATCATTGACTTTCTTGACAGGACCATTGATAACCTCGATATGAGGTTTCTTCTTGCCATGCTCTTGGGTGGTTGTACGATGAGAGCTATCGGTATAGACCGCCTTTAGCTGGAAGGTGATGCCCTCCAGGTTTCTTAAATCAAGCTTCATGCCTCCCTGCAACCTATCGTTGTATGGAATGAGCTTACCTTGATACTCGAAACCAACATACTGCACTTTCTTGCCTGCGGTCTCCTTATAGCGAGCCTCTGTGAGTTCTGCCATTTCCTTATCAAAATACCAGAAGGCATCGTGCTTGTCGCCCTTATACAGAGCATAAGGAGCCGGTTGAGGACGGGAGGTATTGGCATTCTCTGGAGCCTTGCCCTTATCTGCACCATCCGTACCGATCATATCTGAATGGAAACGCTCGGCAAGATAGCCACCCTTCGGATTAAGCTTACGCAAACTACCATCTGCATTCAAGCGCTGTTCCAATGATTTCTGAATGAACTTGGCGATATAATCAGCAGTTCTGTCACCACAGTCGAAATGACCTCTGCCCGTATCACAAAGGAAGGAGATGCAACTCTCCGGATACATTATGCGGAAAGCCAGGGCAGGATTCACACGAGCCTCCCACCATTCATACTCGCCTTCTACCATCAAGCCAGGAATGCCATCGATGTTGCGGTTGCGTCCCCACTCTACGTTTGCCGCACCATAACCGCAGAGGTTGGTACGAGGCGCATCACCATGGAAGGAAATGATACAGAGGGTGCGGTCTGGATTCCAAGCCGCGAAATTCCAGGGGAACGTGGCTTGCGCCGAATGTCCCAGAGGAATCATAGGAGCCTTCGCTATCTCGAGATGGCCGCTATTATCAGCAAGATTCGCCATCAATTCCTCAAAGATATTCTGTGCACCAGAGTTAGGATCCCAATTGTTATTAAAAGCAGGAGCCACCCATACCATGGCAACGCCCAGTTTCTTCATCTTTGCCTGAAAACGAGGGTTCTTATAGATAGCCTCCTCTGTCATGTTCTGCTGCGAGAGCATCACTGCCTTTACTTGCTTGCAGCCCTCAGGAACCCAGAGATAAGCCACAGGTGCCTTGCCTGTTTCATTGGAAATATATCTTCTCAATTCCACAGACCACTGAAACATTCCACTGCCTCCCACACCTACGGCATGGGCTACAGAGACTAAGCCTTGCATCACCAAGGCAATAGCCAATACGCTTACACGCATCATTATTCTTGTTTTCATCATTGCTTATTTTGATTTATCTGATTCTTTTATTTTATACGTGCAAAGATATATAAATACGTAATAATCGCCAAATATTCCCACAAGAAAAAAGCCTCGACCACCCAATGGGCAACCGAGACTTTTAATTACTATAACGCTAAAAAACTAATTATCTGTTATCTTACAGGAACAAATCGCAGGGCTGCACCTCCAGAAGCCTGCAGATGAAGCTTCAGCTGCTTGCCTGCCTTTACAGTCATCGCAGAAGCTACTACCTTGGTACGGGTCTGCAAAGATGGATCATCATTGTAGATTTCTACACGATATTTCTTGCCTTTCTGCAGGAAATCAGCAGTATTGAGGGTGATATCACGAGCCTGCAAGCCATTCATCGCTCCCACGAACCAATCATTGCCAGTGCGGCGAGCCTGAATGATGTACTCTCCTATCTCGCCAGCCAGAGCCTTGCTCTCATCCCATACAGTAGGACAATACTTCCAGAAATCCAATTCCTTCTCGCCCTTGTAGACATTTGGCAAATCGTACCAATACAGGAAAGTAATCGGACTGTAATATACCACAGGCATTGCCAACTGATGAGCCTTCGTATTCTTCACTCTGCCATTGAAATAACAAGGAGTATAATCAGCAGGACCACAGAGGAATCTTGTGAATGAAAGAATCACATTGTGCTCTGCATTCGGCATTTCCTCATTACCTCCGATGCCTTCCTGAGTCATCAGGTTAGGATAAGTGCGACTCCATCCCGTAGGACGATATTCATCGTGAACATCCACCATGATATGATAATCGGCACATTTCTTTATGGCATCGTGCATCCAGGCTGTCCACTTCTGGGAGCCCACCTGTACAAAACCGAACTTGATGCCGCTGACGCCCCACTTCTGATACAAAGGCAAGATGCTGTCCAATTGCTGGGAAAGCGCACGCTGATTCACATAAAGCCATACGCCAATGCCCTTGCTCTTTGCCTGCCTACATAGCTCAGGCATATCAATGTCACGAGTTTCCAACACCTTCAGGGCAGATGAAGACATTTTCCATTCCGGTCCATACCAGCCTGCATCCAACTCGATGTATTGCAATCCGCGATCTACGGCAAAATCAATAGCCTGCAAAGCCGTTTTCATATCCAGTCGACATACACGGAATGCCTTACCTGGACGAATCCAGGAAGTATCAGCTATCTTGCAAGGTGCGTTCAAGTTGAGCATCAACTGCTTGTTGTTTATCAGGTCGATAGCCCTTTCAGCAGCCATGATAACGCGCCATGGCATGTCGTAAGCCGTGATAACACTTGCCGTATCAAACATTGACATCTGAAGTTTATTGTCTGCAACCAACTTTAACTTTCCTCGTGAAAAATCAGACAAGGCTGCTTCGCCGATGGAAGTATAAATGCCGTTCGACAACTTCAAGACCAGAGGTCGGTCTGATTCTTCCTTCCATACAGGTTCGCTCTTCAAGAGTTTTACTTTCTTAGGAGAAGCTTGTGCCCATGCAAAATGATAGGCCTCAGCACCTGGTGCCAACTGGAAAGAAGTCAAGTCTTCCGTAATATTCATAAACAATCCATTCGTTGCCTCAGGGAAGTGATAACGGAAAGCCACTCCCTCATCGTATGCTCTTACAATGATATCGAAGAGATACTGCTGGCGTTTGTCATAGCCATTATCATTGGAGTTTCCTTGTTTTCCACCTTTCATCAAATGGATGGTCATCTCATTGTAATGGTCACGGATAGTTGCATACTCACCATAGACCGGTTTCCAAGTATCATCCTTGGCAGAACGCTCCACCTTGATGACTTCCATACCGGTGGTCCAAACCCGGTTGGTATCCACAGGAATTCCCATCGCTGACTCTACCAGATGGTTGTCGATGTTCACACCTAGTTCGCCTTCCTCAACCACTTGCTTATCAGCATAGTTTAGATGATAGACAAGACGACCTCCTTTCTGCTCAAAGACGAAATGATACTTGCCATTAGGCGACTGCAAGGTTTCTGCAGCATGAGCAGAAACCAACGCAAAAATCATCAAAATTGCTAAAACAATCTTTTTCATTGTCTGTTTGTTTTAATTCAACTTCACTTTTCCATTCTCTGAGCAGACAATGCGCTGCTCGGTTCCATCCTTCAGTTTCACGATGATGCCCACGGCACCCTGCTCGCTTGGAGTAAAATAATCTACCGATGCTATATCGCCCGGTTCTGTATCAGAACTTGGTTCATATACGCAGACGAAAGGATGATTCCATGCCTCACCCTTCTGGCGAGCCACGAAGGTCAATACCGGCTGGTCGATTACCTTATAAGGCTGGTTAGGCATACGCTCGTATTCCAGATTGGCAGGAGAGAGCGCCTGGAAGAGGGTACGGTTTGCATCCGCCTTCATCCACATCGTCATCGTTATCTCCTTCTGGTTATCCATCGCTGCCACCACCTTCTCATCTTCTATCCTGGTTACAAACTGGGTCTTTACAGAAGAGGTCATTTCGGCACTCACCTTATTATATATATAGGAATAAGCATAGAGATGACCACCGGCAAAGGCGAGTTCCTCGGTAGGCTTCATATCGAGTGCCTTACCGCTTGCCGCATCCATCACCTTCATCTCCTGTCCCAGGTTATGATAGAAGTAATCGTGGGTCTTGTCGCCCCCTTCCTTCTTTCGGCTGCGGAACACGTCGATGTAATAACCACCCTTATCGCTGGTCTTCACGATAGCTGTGGTACGCTGCTGCTCTGCCTGCGTTTCTGGCTCCATAAAGCTTACTGTAGCGTAAGTCATCTTCTCCTTCTGCTCCGAGAGTTTCCTGCTGGCAGGCTTCTCCGCGCTTACCTCAGGAGATGAAGTCACTATCTTGAAAGCATGCTGCGACATCATTACCGGATAGCTCGATACGCCATCTACCACCACCGTGTTATGGGCTGGCATCTGGGAATAATACTCAGAATAATCCAGTCCGCTATAGAGATTCTTGCCGATACCTGCATCAGGCCCCAATACATAGCCCTTGCCATAAAGCTCCAGAGAGATGCCGTTGGCATGGGCGTGGTTGCCCAGGCTGGCATTGATGGAAGCCATCAGGTCGTGTTGTCTGTCCATTCCCGTACGTATCGCTATCCACGATACATTAGGAGCATAGAACATCGTACTGGTATATTTCTCTATTTCTGATACCGGAGCATCGCTTGAAACGGCGCTCTTAAAGAGATTCATATCTGCGATAAGACTCTTGTTCTTATGACGGGTGGCATATTTCAGGATGTTATCGATGCCGCCCTGGTTCAGATAGTTCGGATGGGTATCGCCAAAACCTGCTATCATACGGTTAGGGAAGAGATATTCGGCAGAGGTCTTCACGCCGTCAATCAGGATAGGACGCAGCTTGAACATATCGATTTCCGCCTTTTCATCGAGCATATTGGCAAAATCACAGAGAGTGCTAAGCACCGTGGTGCTGTAGCCTGGAGATTCATACCAGATCTTTGCCTTCTGATCGAAACCGAAGTCGATGAGCTTGTTCATGCTCCACTGGCGAATACTGTTTTGATTAACGATATAATCCAAGTAGTATTGCTTGCCCTTGCCATCTGCGTATGCTTGGTTATCTTGCAATACCAAGGCTATCTTCGTGATGAAATCGGCCTGAAACAAATTCCAGTTGTTATGAGGCACACCATTGGCGATGATGTTCTCCGCCCACTTCTTGAAACCAGCTTCGATGACGGCTTGGTCGTCCTTCACAAGAGGCTTGATGAGGGGATACATCTGGGTGAGTTCGTTGATGATATCCTCGTGGATAACCTCGAAGGTAGTCATTCCCACCAGTGTCTGCTGATGACCGTGGTTCAGGTCGACAGGCACATTGCGATAGGCGATACCTTTCATATAGACATCGAACACCTTAGCTGCCATCTTTCCGTATCGCATATCGCCGGTAGCGGCATAGATGCGAGCGGCATCTCGGGCAATGCCCATAATCTGTCGGTTTACGCTGGCGATATTACAACCCGTCTTGGCAGGAGAGGTCTTCTCCATTTTTCCTGTTACCTTATTGACATAGGTCACATTGCCCTGCTCATCGTCATCGTAAGGCACGAGGTCCTCCAACTTTGGACGATTGTATTGCGACTCAAAACCGCGAGTTCCATTATATTTCACGGTGGGTTCCGGGGCACGTTCTCCCCCCACCTTCGCAAAGGTTTCACCATTTACGAAGACATCAGAAGCGTGGGTGTTCCAGAACATCTGCAGTCGGGAATAGAGCCAGTCGGGCTGCGCATCTACCTTCTGCATCACGTTTTCTATCTTCCCCTTGAGCTTGGTTATCTCTGGGTCTTCCGCCTTTTTCCTGCTCTTAGCAAAGCCATCAGAAGCATTAGCCAGGAGCAGGCAAGCCGCTAAAATCATGTATAAAACTTTCTGTCTCATGCGATATTTCTTTTGTTTTATTTGCTAATAATACGATTGAAAAGGGGGATATACGTAGTATTTGCATAAAAACAAATTTCAAAAAGCCCCGACTACATCTTAGTAGCCGAGGCTTTCTTTCAAAATCTTGTATATTTTTATGTTTCTTCTATCTTCCAATCCCCTATAGTTCGCTTTTGGCTATCATAATTAATTCCCACTTTAACCAATCGCTTTCCATCTGCCGAATAAGGTATCAGATATCCCTTATCGTCTATCTGCCTCAAAGCCTCATCCGCCGATTTATCATATTTCAACTCTATTACATACACGGTATCAGGCATGTGCAGAACGGCATCAGCCCTACCTATTGCACTATCTTCTTCCACCAGGATATAAGCACCCAAGAGGTTGAAGATGAGATAGAACACCGTTTGAAAATCTTTCTCGTTTTTATTAGACAGACGGTTGGAGATACTAGCAAGATAAGCTTGCATCTTCTGAAGGGCGCCATCCATGTTGTTGCCATAGAGCTGTTCCAAAAAGGCAAAGATAAAACTATTATTATCCAATTGAATTGGAGACAGATAGTTTGGCGCCAGCGATTTCAACATCCCTATGCGCACTTCCCTGTTAGGATAGTCAAGCTGATAGCATTGCAATAGCGGATTATACTTCTTGATGGTAAGATAACCACTCTGGTAGAGCAAAGGAAGCGCTGAAGTCATCTGCTCTGGCGAAACATCAAAGTCATCAACCCCTACACTTTTCTGCTCTATATCCATTACTCCCACATGATACTTCTGCAAAGTCTTGATGAGATAACTTGGCGTACCGGAACTGAACCAATAAGCCGAAACCTTTTTGTTCTTCAAGGCCTTCACAAGACTGAAAGGATTGAATATATCTTCAGAATGATCACTGAAATGATAGCCATCATAATATGACGTCAGTTCACCTATTGTCTCTTCAAAGGTTCTGCCTAAATGCTTTGCCAACAACTCCACATCGGGCTTCATATCATTCAGAAGTTCCGCCTTACTGATACCGCAGATAGCAGAATACTGGTCGAACATGCTGATATTATCTAGGTTGTTGATTTCACTAAAGATACTTAATTGAGAGAACTTGGTAATACCAGTAATAAAAACGAAACGCAACCAAGGGTCCAAGTATTTTATAGGGCTATAGAAGTTCTTCATGATCAAACGGAGTTCTACCAGATTTTCCTTCTCATGCACGACATCCAGCAATGGAGCATCATACTCATCGATGAGAATGACTACCTTCTGTCCCGTCTGCTTATAAGCACGTTTTACCAGACATTCCAAACGCTGGTTAGTCTTAATAGCCCAATCTTCCGTACCATAGATTTGTTCCAGCTGGCTTAGCTTACCTTCCAATTCATTGATTAAGTCAGCAGGATTCATGTGCTTTGCCGTACTCATATCAAAATGAAAAACTGGATACTTTACCCATTCCTTCTCATAATCCCCAAGGGCAAGCCCATTAAACAGATTCTTTCTTCCTTCAAAATAAGCCTGAAGCGTAGAGACAAAAAGAGACTTTCCGAATCGTCTTGGGCGACTCAGAAACAGATATTTGGATCCATTTCTTACGAAATCCACAATATACTTAGTTTTATCCACATACACATAGTTTTCTTCTCGTATCTCAGAGAAGGTTTGTATGCCCACCGGATATTTTCTAATCTCTTCCATAGTTTTCCTTCTTTATATTCCGCTGCGAAGTTACGAAGAAAAATGCATATACGCAAAGGTTTCATCGAAAAATTTCAAGGTTAACAAATCTAACTCGCTCTAAATTGGACTTTGATTGAAAATCAAGAAGTTGGTCGTTTGCC
>ERZ1023650.180-NODE-180-length-12896-cov-25.195857_pt1 | contig 12896 bp, 7 predicted proteins | sample MGYA00380337_ERZ1023650 | MGnify/ENA primary metagenome ERZ1023650 (study PRJEB33179, sample SAMN07449042) | human gut metagenome | biome: Human-gut; feature: Human associated habitat; material: Faeces | host: Homo sapiens | place: India:Kasaragod | collected...
AAAAGCCCTGCCGGCTTTCACAAGCTGGCAGGGATAATTATAAGTAAAAGATGTAATTCGCTATTCTGATTTCACTTAGAAAATCATCTTATAGTCCTTACTGCTACCATCTGCCAATTCTATGTGTATGATTTGAATGCCTGTGGCTATGCTCGCCTTTAAACACCTTGAACCATTTCCCTGTACCCTGCTGATGATTCTGCCATTCAGGTCTATGACCTTGACACTCTTGAGCAGACCGCAGGCAGATTGCACGAGGACAGAAGAACCTTCCTGAACAATACTGATGCGCTGATCAGTATCGACAGATGTCACATCTGTACTTCCATAACGGCTTCTGATAACAAATCTGCATAACGAGGTCTCGGCATCCGCAATAATGAGAGGAGAATCGAGTGAATAATCGGCACCCGAAAGCATATCATGGAGAACATATCCGCTCATATCAACACCCTGAATAGGTTTTACCTCAATACGGATGCTATCCTTTTGCGACAGATAGATTCCTAAAGATGTAGCGCCAGTCATCGGAAGGATATCGTAAGCCTGACTCTGCTGAATACCAAATACCTTCAAAGGTGACTTCACTTCACTATCCAGAAGAGTTGGAACCAACACAGAGTTCTTGAAAGAAGAACCGGCAGAAACATCATAAGCAGTTTCTGAATTCTCCATCACCAGCATAGCTGCTGATTTGCTTCGCGTCTTCAGGCTTTCCACACACACTTTCAGTCCCTTGGCTTCAGCAGGTTTACTTTCCTCAGTAGCCTTCTTGCTTCCACCAATCATTTCTGGGGTGAGCAGCAGGGTGATTTGCGTATTCGGCTCATCTTTTGTGGTAACATAGAATGCCTGCATTGGGGCGATGGTGGTGGCGTTGCCCGTAGAAGCGACCTTGCTTACAGTTTGCTCTTCCATGCCTCCCGATTCATTCTCTACTTCCACCTTCACGCTGCTCACGTTCCCATTCGCCTCCAGGAACTTCTGGATATTCAGTCGGCTCATGAATGGGTTGCCCAGCAAGAAGGTCTGCGTAGGAATATCCGATTTCAGCGTAATCTGATACTCGCTCTGCCCCACGAACACCGTGCGGTTCTCCGTCACTTCCTTGCCTTCCGACAGATACTTATATTCCATCGTCAAGTCGCCCTCATGCGGAGAATCCGGTTCGTAGATGAAGCGGTTTATCTTATTTGCATCTTTCGTCACTGTTTCACTAGCCACTTTCTCCTGATCGTAATCCACGAAGTAACTATATTCTTTATGCGCCTTAGGCAGGCGGATACTGAACTTATTGGTAGCCGGCAGATTGCCGTTGTCTATCCACATAGAGAAGCCTTCACCCATGCCGTACTCCTTCGCCACGGCATTGAAGTTGTGCGACCAGGTGGCCTCTTTCACGGCGAGCGTTTTATCATCCGTCAAAACCGGATTTCCCTTGCTGTCTAGCGAATAAATCTTACCCGGATGCGCAGCCGCCCAGAGGCGCTGGTAGATGCTCGGGTTGAAGCGTTGTTCCTTCCAGTTTTCTTCGTTCAGCTCCTCGAAGTAGTTCGCCTTCGTGGTGTCGGCAGGCATGAACATATCGCCCGTGTACATCTGCTTGAGTGGTGCACTCAGCAGATAGTAATGGTTCGGCTTCTGCTCCAGTTCTACCCATGCCTTGCGATAATTGAGCGATGGCACGTTATCCACCGTCGAACGGGGTTCGAAGAAGATGTCCTTGCAGCAGTAGTCGGCTGGCTTCTCTGGCGTGCCCAGCATTGGGAAGTTATCGGCATCCGACGAGATGATGGCATTGGTGCAGCAGTAAGGCGAACCGTCGCTCCAGTTGTCCCATTTGTTCCATTCATTGGTAGATGCACTCGGAAGCCATCGGGTCTGTAATGGATGAACCTGATATACTACAGAAGAGAGTGGCGTCCAGCTGCCGTCGAAGAAGGTGAGCTGATATTCGCCCGGCTCCTTGGTGGTGTAGGTATATTGGATATTGTTCTTGGTGTCTGGTGTAGAATGCAGAGACACGATGCCATTATCTCCCGCATTCTTATCACCGAAGTAAAGATGATAATCTACTCCGGTCAATCCGGTAGCAGTTACGACAATCTTATCTCCTACGCATACATTGTTGACAGCGATATCGTCTACACCATCTACGCACGACTTGTCGTCCTTACAGTCAGGAATACCATCATTATCAATATCACCACGTGTCACGAGTCCGTAGAATTTCTGCACATCCAATGCGCCTACAATTTTGGCTAAAGTTAATCGCACCTCGTCATACGCTTTCTTTGGCTGAAAGAAGAGGATATTCTTATCGCCATAACCCGCTACATTAGCGGAAATCACCTTCCAGTCGGTAAATTTATCTCCCGTAGAATTACCGTCTTTGAAGGTTTCTACCGTTAGCCAGTCTCCTACATCTACGGCTGCCAGGAAAGTCTTGTTGTCAATGACAATTCCCAACTGATGATGATAGTCGAGTGTTCTACCCATCTTTACGGCGAATGTTTGACCAACTCCCAGACTTACCGTATTGGCAACCGCCATATAGGTATTCAAGTCATCATCCACCAGATAACCTAAGTTATCATCTACAGTAGCCACACTCACCGCTCCGCCAAATTTGGTTTCATTAGCATTGATGGTAGTATGTGAATGATTATGCGACATCACCAGACTGCTACATGCAAGTGGCGAAGAACAGTCATCGGCAGCCTCCTCGATGAAAGCATAGTAGATACGGAGTTTAGAACCGCCCAGATTGAGTACACCCGAATTCCAGAGTTGGAACTCATCCATCTGAATCGTGTCTTTGCTGACGTAGGCTGGAACTTCGATAGAATATCTTATCTTTTGCAGCTTGCCTGAACCTGCGATATCTGCACCAATCGCATTGTTCTCATCTATCAGATGGCGATATACTTCCTTGCCTTGGTTATAGCAGCGTATCTGCAGGAATTGCAGGGCATGCAAATTGATTACTGTAGCATCAGCCTCTACCACAAAACCAATGCGCTTAGGTTGAGCTCTCTTGACGGCATCCGGCTCTGATTCACCTTTGTGTCGGTCGGTAGCATCGTATATCAGTTGACCATCCTTGCGGTGAATTCCGATGATGCAGAGGTTATCGGCAAGACTCAAGCCACCTATATATTCGGCATATTGATCATATTCACCCTTGATAATATTGTCTCTATCCTTGAGTTCAGAGATAGAAAGCAACGAGCCGGATGTTTCGTGAATCTTAGGCGATACCTCGTAGAAATCTTCACCCAGTTTGTTGACAAGTGGTTTGCCGCAAGTTGTATTTCCATCATTAAAACCACCTACAGTAATGGTGGTTTCATCATAACATCCGTCCTGAGCCGTGGCCCTGAAGGTATATTTACCAGGTTCCAGATTGGTAACTTGACCAGCAGAGGTAACCTTTACAGGTGTGGTGGCAAGAATATCGTTATTTTTCAAATCCCATGCATTCACCAGCTTCCATGTTACGCTTACTTTCGGATTAGAACGGAGAGTAAACGAAGTCTGCGATTGGCAGACATTGCTGCTGATGGTAGGATTGATGGGGCACCGGTGGGATACATCTGGAGCCATTCTTACGAATCCATAGTGGATGCCGATGGCGCCTGCATCTACTCCGAGAACCGTAAGGAATCTGATTTCGCATCCTGAAAACGGCACCTTTGCCTTGATGCTCACCGTTCCGTCGCCAATCTGCACCAGCGAGAGGTGGAGCACCTGGGCAGAAATCGTTTCTTCCTGCACCTTGTTTCCCTTGTGGTCGAAGAGCAGCACGTTGACCCATGTTCCTGCATTGAGGCTCAGCAGGGCATCCATCTTGTATTTGAAGCCAGCCTCCATGCCAGCCTCGAATGCTTCGCCTTGCGGGTTCTTGTTGTTCTGCATCATAAACTTGGCTCCGCCCTGGTAACCTATGTCAAGAAGAGGGACGATGGTGGCGAAATTGTCCAGATCATCATCTGTCATCTTCTTTATATCTTTGTCCAGGAAAGGCAGGGGGATGCCGAGGATAATAGGGCGCCAGCCTTTCATCTCTTTGAGCGCTACCTGCTTGTCGTCTTTGAAATATTCGTTGTATTTTTTGATGCCTCCATCGGTGATGGTAAACTCCGTAGATTCGCCCACGAAGGCATATTTGATTTTCAGAATATTCGCCACTTCTGCCTGAATGCCGCCCGAGCAGTCGAGAGTGATTTCATCGAAGAGCCAGTCGCTTTCTGCCGTCAGCATGGCGCAGATGTTGTCGGAACCCGGTATCTGGAGCAGCTTCAGCGTTACTCCCGAACCATTCTGTCCTTCCCTTACCGCCTTCACACCCTTCAGTTTGCCGTCGCGATAGAATCCGATGGAGAATGCCTTGATTACATCGAGGCTCAGCACGCTGCTACCTGAACCAGCCACGATGGTAAAGCCTGCCACCGTTCCCTTGGAATAGTAATTATCCATATCTTTTACACTTACTATCGGATCTACGGTTACCCCTGCTCGTACCACGGAGTTCACCTGTGCATAGTTGTCGAGTGAATCGTCGGTAAGGGCGCCCATATCCTTTGCCCAGCTGCCTACGCCTACCACACCAATCAATTTGTTAATGGTGCACGATTCGCCCGTAAGGGCACGGCGGTTGCGCAGCTCACGGAATGTCATGTTGTAATATTTGGGGTCATTGTTGAACTCCACAAAATGGTCTTGGTGCTTGTCGGCTGGCAGATCATCCCAGTTGTTGGTCCAGATGGGTTTCTTGCAGTTCTTGAACGAGTCTCTAACGGCAGCACTCTCGAAATAGGGACTGGTGTTGTCATCCTTGGGTTGTGCCGCCTGGATAGAGGCGGGCACAACCATCAGGAATGCCAACAAAAATGATATGAAAGTTTTGTATATAAAATGCTGTTTCATTGTCTGTTTGATTTTAAAACATAGCATAACGTCTTGATAATTCTCTTGATCTTATTTGAGCAAACGTTCGGAGTTTGTAAGTTTGCTTTGCTCATCGTATGTGAAGACATATTTATGGTTTCGTCTCAGATAGAAGAGGTTGCTGACTCCATCTACCACGATAACGCCCGTGGCTGCTTCAGAAGACATCATATCCTTTGCCTTTATCTGATAGTTGTGGGCGTGAGGATAGGCTTTGAGGCCTATTCTCACGGCAAGATGGGTCTTGCCTGGCAGCACAAATGCCTTGAGCACCACTTCCTTGCCTTCACCCGGAAATGTGGCATAGGCAATGGCGGTATAGGAGCCTCCCTTTTCTGAATTGATAGGTTCCCCACCCTGCTTAAAACCGTCGTAGCTGGTAAGAGGCATCTGGGTAAGCACGTTGTCGGCAAGTAGGCAATACCATTGCGTCTGCACTATACTGCTGTAATGGGCGGCATGAGTGATATGAACCTCCACTTCTGCCATGCCTCTATAGAGTGTTCCTACAAGCGGCGTAGGGGTGTTGTTTCCCAGATTTTCCTTCTGGTAATCAGCAGAAGAGATGATTGGATTTTGGGTGTCATCCCCCTGCTGGTAGAGGGTGCCATAGAAGAGCTGCGGCACCGTGATGAGCCGGCGGCTCAAGCACTTTACATTATGCAGTGAGAGAGCTATTTTTTTCAGATAGTCAAGCCAGTTGTTGGGGGTGTCGGTTTTGCCATCATCATTGACCAGGTAACTCGCAAACGTGGCCTTGAACTCCTGAAATGTAGTACCTTTTTTTAAATTGAGCATTTCCGTGGTAACCACATTGTTTTCCTCATACTGCGGATAGGGCGATTTCTCCTGGCTATTGTAAGCGAGGGCAATGATGCGATATTCGTAGCCCCTGCTGATGCCGAATTTGCCCTTTACCACATAGTGCTTGTGGGGCTTTCCCGAAAGATAATCATCTTCCTTTCCGTCTTCTAACGTGGGCTTTCCGTTAATCACTTTGTCGTTGGTAGGGTCGTACTCGAAGCCCTGGATATCGTTGACTGCGGCATCATAGGTTGCAGTATTTTCTCCATTGTTCTGAACTCTTCGGCGAAAAGCTATCAGCCTTACGGCATTGACGTTTTCGGTCTCGGCATATCCGTAGTCCTCTCCTGTTGTGCCCGACGAGGAAGAGGATCCTGCACCAGGAGGGGCTACACGGGTGTTTCTGCCATCTTGCTTGGCATTGCCATCGCTGCCGCTTAATCCGCCCAGAGTGATGGTGATGGGAACAGTCGTAATCTCATCTTCGTTTTCCGAAGGCTGATTCATGCCTGCATCTCCATTGCTGCCATCTGGATAGGGTGGCAGATCGGCATCGCTGCTGCAGCCCGCGGCTAGTGCGAGGAGGAAGCAAAAACCTGCCGCCATGCCTGTCCTGATGGCGTTCATCTTGATGGAGCTTATCTTATAGATGCTAAATCTTGATTTCTGCATATTCTATTTCCGTTTTTATGCTGTTTTGTAACGTTTATTCTGTTTCAAATTCATGTCTTTTTTCGAAGGCTGGTTCTATCTCAACCTTCACGTCGGTCATCACCGGCTCGTAATACTCCTTCAGGTCGTATGGCTGGTTCACGGTCTTGCTCTTGGCTCCCAGGCAATACAGGTGGTTTGCCTCGATAGGGAATTTGAACTTGTCGCCATTGGTTGTAGACTTCCTGATGTTGTCGTACCTGTGGTGCGTGCCATCCGTGTAATGCAGATAGAAGGTGGTCTCGTTCTCTGCCGAGTTCTTGCTTTTCTGCATTTTTTCCTCTGGTGTAGGCATCATGAAGTTGCTTATCATGTAGCTGTTTGCCTTCCATCCTTTCTGGGAGTCTTCAGCTCGCTTGAATATGTTCTCTGTAGCATCTACGGTCCATCCGTTTGAGGAGGTGAGGTCGATGGTGCCCAACGTCTGATAAGTCAACGGTTCAGCATCTGCTGGTGCCTGCTTCTGCCTTATCAGCGTTTCGGTGCTGATGCCGGTGGCTACAACGGATAGAGAGGTGGGCGTGAAGGTAACGGTGCTCACGTCTCCTGCTTCATTCGACTCCACCTGTGCCGGGATGTTTTCTACGTAAATCATCAGGCCAGCCACGTTACGGCTGGCGGTCAGCGTGCGGTGGAAGTATTTCGTCTCTTCCGTTACGAGAACGGGGGCTTCCTCTCGGGTATTCTCGTCTTGCAGAATGCCGCTAAACAGCTCTGTGGTATTGAGGATACCGAGTTTGGCGCTGTTTTTTGCCTGCTCGGTGAGGGCGATTCTTGCGTCCTCCAGTTTCGTTACGTTTTTAGTGAATTTGGGTTCTGTAAGTACTTTGTTCGTTGCGTATTTGTCATCTCTTCCTATGGCTAGAAACTGGTAGTAGTAGCCGTTCTGCAGATAGGGTACGAAGGTGTATAGATGCTGCTCGGGCATGTTCTGGTGCTCGGCAGAATAGTAGGGTTCTCTATTGTTGAATGCGTCAACGGAATAGTAACCTTTCTTGGCAGCTTCCGTTTCAATAGGGGTGCAATAGGTATATGCTTCTTCTGAGGTGCCCTTCTTTTCTACGGGGCATCTGAAGACGTAGATTCTCATATCATTCACCTGCTGTGCTCCATCCCATGTATCAAGTTCTCGTGAGCCGGTAACAACACCTGCGCTTACACCCACTCTCATGTCCAACTTCACGGCATGCGATCCGTCGGCGAGGGTATCAGGCACATCATTACTTGCGCTGCAGCTCATTAGGAGACTGGCTGCGAGGATTATATTTAAACTGTTTTTTATAGATTTTCTCATCATATTCGTCTATTCGATTTCAATGTTCGCCTATTCGATTTGAATGGGAATTACGTATAAAATGAATGATAAATTAAATATTGTGATGTTGGGATAGTAAGGGATGCGAGTACCCATAGCGGGCACTGTGCATCCCTTGGATATATTTTTCTTAATACTGCCTATATTATGAGCACGTAGTAAGATTAATCACCCAACTCCATCTGGTGGATAGCCTCCCAGTTGTCGTTCACCTTCAAGATGAGGTTCTGAGATTTGCTCAAGTCTTCTGGCTTGTCAGGATCTGGTTTATCAGGATCTGGATCTGGTTTTGGATCTGGATTTGGATTACTTGGGTCTGGATCTGTCTTACCTCCATTAGAAGGCTTCACACCCAAGTTGTACATGTGGTTGCGAACCACGTTGAAGATAGAAGCACTTTTGTCTGCAACATTTCCATTTGTAGCATCAGTATTTACATCTTTAGCTGGGATAGAAACGGTCCAAGTCTTGATGATATCGCCAGCAGCATCCAAGAGCTGAAGCTCCATGGTGCTCTTCTCAGGTGTCAAAGCAAATGGAATGACGAAGTTGCTTCCGAATACAGAACCCTTAACTATGGTAGTTTTTACATCAGAAGGGTGATTCCAGGTATCTTCAGCATTCAGCAGACCGTCACCGTTTTCATCAAGTTGAGGGAACCATGTCTTCAAATCGATAGAGTAGAGCACATAACCTTTATCGCCATTATTGAACTGTGCATCTGAAGTAGGTGCTGTTGTACTTCTAGAACCATTAACATAATACTTGATAGTGCTGCCAGTTGCTCCAGCAGCTGTGAATGAGCTGTTGAAGTCTTTGAAAGTCAACACATCATTCTTATCTCTTACTACGAGACGGAGGGTCTTGGCAGTTTTGCCATCAACTTTGGCAGGAATGTTCTGGAAATAACCGAAGCTACCAGCTACCTGACGATGCAAGGTTACTGCTACGCCATCATCTTCACCCTTAGTAAGGTTGGTGATTTTCTTGTCAGCGTTGATATTCAGTTCTGCATCACCTGCGAATACCTCCTCTGCTACTTTGCCTGCCTTCAAGGTTGCAGTAATATCCTTGTAAGTACCAGTAAGGGCTTCTGTACTTGTTACATCCAAAGCATAGGTGTAGTCACTGTTATCGCTGTAACCTACAGCCATAACCTTGTAGTTACCTTCACCCAGTCTCTGATCACCCTTGTAAGTAAGAGTAAGCTCGCGACCATGATTGTCATACGTAGCACTCTTTTTCCAATCCATCTTTGCGTCTTTGACAATTTCATTTGTTTTGGAGTTGTAAATCAACACGCGAACATTCTGGATAGTCTGCAAAGCCTGTGAAGAATACAATGGGCGGCCTGCACGTGTTGTCAAGCCATCACCACTACTTGCTACATGCAATACAATCTGCTGTACTGCCTCGTTCTGACCCTCTGTGCTAACCACAGCGTCGTCACTGCTACATGCGCTGAACAGCAAGCTGCTTGCTGCAAGCGCAAAAAACATACCTTTTTTCATAAATTATAAATTTAAAAATTGAGTATAAATTAATTATCAATCCAATATCATACCGTGAATTTCCTCCCAGTTGTCGTTCACCTTCATATAGATGGTGAAGCGATTGCGGTCGGAATCGTACACATATTTCAGCACCGTAATCTTATTGCGCTCCATGCTTACCTCCACGTCATCAGGTGACAACACAGATGAATTGCCGCCTTCGCCACTATTCTTATAGAAATTGACATCCACCACTGACTCATCCTTCTGGAAAGAAGGGGCCAGGAAAATAGAGGTCTTGGTCTTGGCGCCAGCTTCAATTTCCGATTCATGAAAGACGCTGGTCTCTTCAGAATATAGGAAACTTGGATTTACTATTCCATAGAGCTGGCTTACTTCAGTATTCATCAGGTGATACCCGGCAGGAAGATTCTCTGTCCATATAACTAGTTTACCCTTGGTGCGCTCCATCTCGCTGGTATAGCAATAATGGTTTTCATCATAGACGAGGGTATCGCAAACCTGATAAACATCATCGCCCTGACTGTGCTCCGGATGTAGCAACAGTTCGTTTTTATCCAGATTGAGTTCGCCTCGCGTCTTCATACCTCCCCATACCGTAAAGACGTATTTTCCGAAAGGCATATCGGGGTCGAAGCTTACAGGATAAGTTAATCCATCACCCTCTACTCCGAAACCTTTTTCTTCTACGATAACCTGCTGAGTGCCGTCGTCGTTGAGTCGGCTCAGACGATAGGAAAGAGACGGAACGAATGACCTAAATGGCTGATTCTCATCTCGTTTCTCTTCTGGTGCAGTCTGGTCGACATTGAAATAATTCTTGTCTTTCACCTCGATGTTGATACTCAGAGGAGGACATTGGTCCAGATTTTCACGGACGCACGAGGTAAATGATATAGCCAGTGCCATGCCATATATGATAACTTTTAATCTTGTCATACGCTGTTATTTATTCTGTGAGTGCCTTCTGGCTGATCAGAGCCTCTTCTACCTTCTGGCGGTTCAATATCTCTTCAGCCACATCCACCTTGCCGTCTTTCTCGAGTAGGATGGCAAGATTGTTGGCAGCAATCTTCGACATAGGGTAATATTTCAAAGTCGTCTCATATACCTGCTTCTGCTTTTCTGCGCTCTCTGCAATCTGTGCCACATGCAGGAACTCATCTTCGCTGAAGGCATCTGGGCGGAGCTCGTACATCTGCAGCATTTCTTCATCGGTGGTGAAGTTCTTGATGATGTATGTGTAGGTGTATTCCACGCTACGGCTCTTCTGCAGATACTTCTTCTTGATGCTGTTCCAGATAGGCAGGCGGCGGATATAGCGTTCCTGCACATCATCGTTGAAGTTGGCATATCGGGTCAGGATGTTCTTCACCAACGTGCTGTCGGCATCGCCGGCGGCCACCATCGCATCCAATACTGGCTGCCATCCTTCAGGGCGTGAACCGATACGGGCTATTTTCTTCACCTTGTCGCCATTCTCTATGTGCGCAAGCAGCCACTTCAGGGCTGAGTTGGCACGGTTGCGGGAAAGTGGGGTGTTAAACTTCAGCGGGCCGTCGGCTGACGCCAGACCATAGATGCCCAAAGAAGTGAGGGTAGCGAGGCTGTCGCTGAGCACTGGAGCTATATCGCTCAACATGTGGTCGAGCTCAGCCTGGTTGTTGCTCATCTTGAGATTGATATCATATTTATTGATAGCAAACTCAAGTCGTGCCACGCCCTTTCCTTTTCTTATCTTCGGCTTGATCTCGAAGGTATGCTTCATCCAGTTGAGATGCAGTTGCTTCTTGATTTCCGGACGGAACACATCGGCTATCTTGGTATGGCTGATGGCACGGCATTCGCCGCATCCGTCGGCAGAAGCCACTGCCACGAGGCTTCCCTTATGGAAGTTGGCAGGCAGGGTGATGATGTCGTTATATAACACGGATAAATCTACTTTTGTGTTGGTAACTCTCTGTGCAATAGAATCGTATGGATCAGCAATGCTGTCGAGCACCCATTTACGTTCCATCTTCCTGCTGTAGATTGGCGCATCCAGCACTATAGGCTTGTATTTAGCCACGATGCTGTCGCTGTCTGTCAATACGGGTATTACGAAGAGACGGCTTCTCTTCGAGAAATAATGCTTCGGGATATGAACCTGAAGATTGAGTGCAGCCTGATTGCTGCTATCTGGCAGGAGCATAAAGGAGTCGGGAGTACATGTAATCTTTTTATCACTTACAATGTTCTGTTTGCTGCATGAAGACATAGTCGTCAGAAGAGCCAAGCCTACACCTGCAATAGCCAGATATACTATTTTGAGTTTCATTCTATCATCCATAATGTTCTTTGTGATTAAATGATGCACTTTTTTTAAAAGATATAGACTAATGATAGCGCAGCCTTGGTAGGACCGATATAGTTCTCGTTCTTCTTTTCCTGGCACTTGATGCAGGGCAAGTTAGGGCTTTGCTTGTACCAGAGGTGGGCGTATCCCACACCGATGGCTGCCTCCAGGTTCCAGTGAGGGGATAAAATCCAGTCGTAACCGTATGTTACGCCTCCGCCAGCCAAGTAGCCATCGTAGAGCTTGCTGCCAAAACCTCCGTAGAATTGAGCACCATGCAGGTGGATACCTACGAAATGTCCTTCGTACTTTTCGCACAGCCAGTATTTCATTTCTGGCTGTACCAAGAGAAGGTGCATCTTCTTGTCTTCCCTGAATGTCCAGGGGTTGTATGCTACATCTGCTTCCAGGGTTACCTGGTTGCTGATTGCCTTCTCCACGCCCATATTGAGTGTGGTTGTCGCCCAGTAGAGTCCGTTCGTCTTCAGGGCGAAATCTTGTGTGTAACCTACTGTTTTATTTCCCAAAATAACAAACAGTAAAACTGCTATCTTTTTCATTTGTCACTTACTATATTAACTATTTATCCGGTTACCCGGAATCTTACTGTTGTATTGTTGTTTAGCAATATAAAACATCTTTTTTAAGCAATATAAAACATAGTTATTAAGCAATATAAACATTGTTGTAAACCAATATAAACCTATTATGACTTATCAAATGGTCCTCAACATATTTCAACCAATCCCCTTGTATATTACTTGGAGTCTGATTTCTGATTGCAAAAGTATATAATATTCATATAGATTCTACAAATTACCCCCCCCGTTTTAGAATGATTTAGCAATAATAAATGTATTTTTAGTTAAATAGCAGTTAAATTGAGGTGACGAGTGGATATGTGCCAGATGTTATCACAGAAGCAGTAGGTAGTGAACCTACTTATCAGATGGCGGTAGAGGAAGTGGCTTTTACCGCTCGAATTGGATATACAGCACCTCCTTCCCACCAGCTTTCACCAGCAGGAAGGCGGCGCCTTAATGGTTCTGATTCAATCTAAAAAAATGAAATTATTGTTTTCCAATCTCGCCCTGGGCCTTCTTCAAGGCGCGGATTCTTAACTCCTTCTCTACTCGCTTCTTCACTTCCTTCTCTATCATGTCCTCTAAGATCTGGTCGAGAGGACGGGAGAATGGATGCCAACCGTAATCGGCGTTCTCCTTCGTGTGACAGAACAACACCGTGCCAATACCCATCCATACCTTCA
>ERZ1023650.181-NODE-181-length-12864-cov-32.740807_pt1 | contig 12864 bp, 11 predicted proteins | sample MGYA00380337_ERZ1023650 | MGnify/ENA primary metagenome ERZ1023650 (study PRJEB33179, sample SAMN07449042) | human gut metagenome | biome: Human-gut; feature: Human associated habitat; material: Faeces | host: Homo sapiens | place: India:Kasaragod | collected...
CCATAATGCCATTATTTTTCCAAACATGATGCAAAGTTAGGGAAAGAAATCCAGAATAATATAAGAGATAGTAAAAGTATAACATAAAATAAGATTAAAGTATGATTTAGAGTATGAAACGACATTGCAATCATAATAAAACGGAAAAGATTGGGCAGTAGAGTACTATCATTCTTACATTCGTGCCCGAAGGCTTAACTTTGCATGGTCTTATACAAAGTATTATTCAAAATATGAATCAGAATATGAACTATAATAATAAAAATGAATACGGTTAACGAAATTTAGCATAAATATGCTTTTCGTAGGCACATAGAGGGGCTTCAGGACTGATATCTCAGCCCCTAGCCGCCAAGGCGTCCCCCAAACGGAGAGATGGTTTTATGGCTTTACAGACTTATATCCATCTATATATTTCTTCTCATGTGTAACAACAGCGAAGGCTTGCCTGATAAGTTTGTTGGCAACAGCGACAATAGCGACCTTTCCAGGCTTTCCATTTGATCGCAAGCGGTCAAAGCATGCTTTGCATTCTGTGTTGCACCGCAATGATGCCATAGCTCCAATATAAAGCTGACTACGTAGGTAAGCATCTCCGTTACGATTAATGTGCCCTTTGACATTGACTGACGTACCAGACTGTTGGTAAGTAGGTGACAACCCTAAATATCGGGTAAGTTGCTTAGCATTATCAAAGTAGGTGAATCCGCCTGTGGCAATGATGAGTGCAGCTGCAAGGGTTGCTCCTATTCCTTTAATGGAAGTGAGTAAATTCATCTGCTTCTTGTATTCTATCTCTGCCAAGGACGTTAGCTCTTCCTCCATTTCTTCGATTTGTTTCTCTAGAAACTTGATAGTCTTCTCCAAGACTTTCTTGCACTTGGAATCAATGAATGGCAGGATTTTAAGTGAACCTTCAAGGTTTCTGTTAGCGGTAAGCTGCTTCTTCAGTTGACGTAATACAGTGCGCTTTTGCTTGAGTAACAAAAGGGAATCACTACGGAGCTTGAATGGTGCTGGTTGCATTCTCTCACCATACAAGGCAATGAGGCGGGCATCTATCTCGTCTGTCTTGACAACAGAGAGCATGACACGTGCAAAGTTCTTTATCTTCAGAGGATTCTCCATGCTGACAGTAAAGCCTGCCTTGGAGAGCAAATAGACAAGCAGCATACTGTAGTTGCCTGTTGCTTCCAACACACAATGGTTCTCTTCAGGAGAGATGGTTCGGATAAACTCTCGGATACCCTTTGTGGTATTCTTGAAAGTTTTGGTTTCACTGCTTTTGGCAGATGAATAAGCAACAACGAAGGTTGCTTTGCTGACGTCAATTCCTACGTAAGTCATAGTCATAATATTTATAATTAAACAAACATCGATACATCATGAGCTATCATTGCGAATACGGGGTCTATGCCCTTTGAACTATCCAGGTTCTGATGTAAGGGTGTGGGGACGGAACATATTCTACGGCTTGCAAAGCTAATGAAAACTCGGTCTTATTCCACACCCTGATGTTGAATTTCTATGCAAAGATAATAAAAAAAAGTAATATACAATGAAAAGAAACTCATTTGAAGAAAGCGAAGTGCCGTATCAGACACTTGCAAAGTATGGATTGACCCATGAGATGATAGAAGACCTGCCGATGCATGCCCTGGAGGACATCAGCAATGGTCGTCCATCACCTGTGTTGCCTGTGAGCATGGAGGTAAACGAAGGATATAGTATCAAGAGTAGAACCAGATTTGCCTTGGTAAGAATGGCAGACGGAAATGTGGATGTGATGTTCTATCCTGTGTTGAAATATGCCCCACAGGACAAATTCACCAAGGAACAGCAAGAACTGCTGAAGCAGGGTAAGGCAGTAGTGGCGGATGTGGATATGCATGATAGCGCACATATCAAGGCATTCGTGCAGATAGACAGAGAGACCAACCAGGTGATGGCTGTGCCTACACCAGTGATAGGCAGAAACCTACAGGTATTGTCCGATGAGCTGAACTTAGGAGGTGCCGAATTGAAAACCATCCAGAATGGCGAGACACTGACCTTTGTGATAGATGAAGAACCGGTAACCATGGGTATCGACCTAAAAAGCGATACAGGCATCCGATATGCCAATGGCGATGGTGAGCAGTGGCGCAAGGAAGGCAAAAGAGAGTGGGATAAATATACCTTCGGCATCTATGGCTGTTGGGTAATGGATGATGACGGGAATCTTGACTATGTTCCTGAGGAGGAATATACCGAAGAACTGTGGAATGAGCAGAAGAAGGCTGCTGGCCGTCATGCGTCTGCTGTCGCAAGAAAGTAAAACATCAAACTTAGGGAAGAAATGAGAAAAGGACCATATTATACAGAAGACATTCTCGTGGAGAAGATGCAGAATGGTGAATACGGTTGGCTCGACTACGTGAACCATTTCAGTGAGGACTGGCAGAACGAGTATGAGGAATACTGCAAGAAACACGCCATGTGTATCGGCAACGAGAGTGCAGAGCAGTTTGTGAAATACAAGGACGAACTGTTGGAGCAAGGAATGGAAAAAGAGAACGCTTAATACAATCATATTATGGCGATAAGAAAGAACTTGAATCCACGGCAGATGGACCTGCAGCCAGAGATGCGTGACATCCTGATGCGTAATGGTATGCAAGCCCATATCATAGCCAGTGGCGACGGTTATCAACTGGCGGTACAGGGACACGACTCCCCACTGCTGACCTATAACCTCACCGAGAAACAGATGTTGGCATTGACCGATTGGGGTACCAACTCTGCCAACAAGAAGGCATACAATGTCTTTACCAGTATTATAGGCAAAGACTTCTATATGCCGAGAAATTTTGTCCATGCAAGAAATGCCAATGGAAGAGTGGCTATGGGACTGCATGGATATAGGATTGGTGCAGGAGAGTACGGCAGATTGGGATGGAGTCCAGAGTTCTTGGGTTGGACCCCGAGAATGCAGGACGGCTATCATCTACGCAGAGTCGGAGGACAGATGTTCTATGCAGGAGCACCGATGGTAGCGGAAAGACCAGACAGAAGGCTGAAACCAGGTGAGCTAACCTCTGGAGGCTATGGCTTTTACTATAAGGGACAGCAACAAGTAGCACCACAAACAGACGTATTACAAAACCTGCAAGCCGTGGTGACACCTGTAGAGACACGTCCAAGAAGCAAAGAGCCAGCAAAACCCTATAAGGAGCTGATCAGTTCGCCAGTATATTTTTCCAACGAGAAATGGCAGGAATGCCTGTCTTCGCACGGTATCATCATCGATGAGAAGGCCAAGACACTTACCATCCAATCAGAAGGAACCAACAGTGATATGGTGTATGACTTGACCGACGAAGAATTGAAGGCTTTGACCAATAATTCCGTCAAGCAAGTATCTGTAGCCAAGCGACTGGAGATATTGAATAATGTCATCAAGGATGATTTCGCAGACAAGATAACCATGGATATGCTCAACAGCAAAGAGCGCATCCATATCGGTTTGCGTCCAGAAGTGCAGCAGGAGTTGGATAGCAGGATGCAGATGCAGTCAACTGTTGAACCTCTGCAAGTACAGCAAGAGCCAGTGAACAACAAAGTAGGTGTTGTGGATGGTCAGGACTTGGACGAGAGCAAGGGATGGTTTCGTGAAGGGAAGCACGGAAGAGAGGTAAGTGTTGGTGAGATACGAGTGGAACCTGCAGAGCAGGAAGGAAAGTTCCGCATGACCGCCATCATCAACGGAGAGCGAGTAAGTCATGAGATAACGCAGAAGCAGTATGACAAGTTCATGGCAGTGGATGATTATCACCGCATGAAGCTCTTTTCCAAGATTTTTGGTGAGGTCGACATGAAAGACCGTACCGGTCTGGGAACCAAGATAGGAGCTGCATTGTTGGCAGGATTGGGCGTTGCTGCGGAAGTCGGTAGTGAGCTACATCGTCCACATGGCGCACCTGTAGTGATAGTTGACCATCATCATGGTGCAGCCCCTGCACCACCTCGTCCCTACTTCAAACCAGGAGTAGATACTCCGATGGATGTGGCGGCGAGAAACTTTGAGGCTGCCATGAACCAAGAGGTATTGCATCCTCACATGGGGAAAGGACTATAACGGATTACGCTTATGGCAAACAACGAACTGACATATAATGATTTCTTGCAGCGACTGAACATACAGGAGTTGTTGGTGGACGCAGGCTATCAGTTGAACAAACGAGATGGCTTGCGCTATCCATCGTATGTGAGATTTGACAGTCGAGGGAAGCGAGTGAGAGGCGACAAGTTTATTGTCACAGGCAATGGCAAGTGCTGTTTTCAGCCACCAGAGCAGAAAAACTATAATGTGATAGGCTTTATCAAAGAGCATCCGACGCTGTTTGACGACTATAAGCCAGGGATGTCATTGGACAGACTGGTGAACATCGTGTGCAATAGGCTGTTGAACAATCCCATTGGCGTGCGTGAGAGCAGAGTGGTGGAGCCCAAGCGTGATGCCAAGCCCTTTAATCTCTCGGACTATGACATATTACGTTTCAATCCAAGGGAAAAGGACACCCAACGGAAGCATTATCCCTATTTCAAGGAGCGAGGCATCAATATGAGGACACAGTTCGCCTTTCACAAACAATTCTTCTTGGCTACCAGACATCGGACAGACGGACTGAGCTTTGCCAACCTCGCCTTTCCTCTTTCGCTACCATCCAAACCTGACAGCATCGTTGGATTGGAAGAACGTGGCAGACCCAGGCGAGAAGACGGTAAGGCATACAAGGGAAAAGCAGAAGGAAGCAACAGCAGTGAAGGACTATGGATAGCCAACCTGACAGGCAAACCATTGAAGGATGCCACCAACATTCTATGGTTTGAGAGTGCCTACGATGCTATGGCAGAGTACCAAATCAACCCAGTGAAAAGCGTGTATGTCTCGACAGGCGGCACACCCACAAAGGGGCAGATAAAGGGAATGCTGGAAGAAACCCGACAAGCAAGCCATTATTTGGGCTTTGACAAAGACGAGGCAGGACGTGGCTTTGTGAAGAACTTCAAGACTATCGCAAAAGAAATGGGATTTGCAGACTGCATGGTGCAAGCCTACCATCCCCTGGGACAATACAAGGATTGGAACGATGCCTTGCTTGGGAAAAAAGACCAACGTCTGATAGACCAAGGCGAGATAGACTTCGACTATATCAAGTTTGTCAAGGAGCAAGAAGCTGAGAAATTGCAAGAGCAAGCCAAACAAGAAGAACGTACATCGGGCTATAGAAGATAAAGCCAGGTACCATTATCAAAAAAAGAGAAATATGCAGCAGACATATCGGTATAGAAATATCATCATCAAACCACATTGGATGCAGTTCGTTATTAACGAGCTGCACCTGTTTGTACTTATCAGTGTGGGCTTCGTATATGCAGGTATTGATGATGCCATTCTCTCCACTTTGGTGTTTGTCCTCTCGCTTTTGCTTTCCCTATGCTTGGCATATCGGCTAGCCTATATGTGCAGGATGCGATATGTCATCGGCAATGAACAGCTGGTATATGAGCATGGTGTGTTCCATCGGGAAGTGGACTATCAGGAACTGTATCGTGTGGTGGACTTCAATGAGAGTCAGACATTCATGCAGCAACTGTTTCATCTGAAAACCGTGAGCATATACTCCGGAGACAGGACAACGCCTAGGCTTGACATCATCGGCGTGCCAATGAAAGAAGAACTGGTGGCAGCCATCAGAGAACGAGTAGAAACCAACAAACGCAAGAGGAGCATCTATGAGATTACGAACAGGTAAGATATGGCTGATAGCCATTATTGTTATGACATCCATATCGGAAGTCAAGGCACAAGTGGCATCAAACCCATTGGAATGGATGGCATTGGCAGAAGGCAACGAACAGATAAACGGTGAGATAGAAAAGGAAATCAAAGGACAGAACAAAACCGCATTGTTGCAGAATGCAATAGCTGCCGAGTTCGGCCAGATACACAAATGGGAGAAGAAGTACAACAGCTACTTGAAATCCGTGAACGGCTATGCATCGTCGCTGAAAGCCTGTACCCATCTGTATGATGACGGAGTGAGGATTTTCATCACTCTCGCCAAGTTGAAGACCGCCATCAAGAACAATCCGCAAGGCATTGTGGCAAGCATGAGTATGAACAACCTGTATGTTGAGACCGCAACGGAATTGGTATCGGTGTTTAATCTACTGAACGATGCTGTGGCAAAAGGTGGAACGGAGAATATGCTGACAGGAGCAGACCGTTCAAAGACCCTATGGGAGCTGAACGATAAACTGACTGCATTCCAGAAGAAGTTGAACAAGTTGTATCTGAGCATCCGCTATTACACCATGAGTGATGTGTGGAACAATGTCACGGCAGGGATGATAGATAGAAGTAATGGGGAGATTGCTACGCAAGCGTTAGGACGTTGGCGAAGAGCTGCCAGAGTAAGTACACCATAATAATATAAAGGCAATCGAGTATGAGAACAGTTATTATTTGCTTAGCAATGATGCTTTTGTCCTTTGGCAAGGTGCAAGCCCAAAACGACCCGGTATTGACAGGAATGATATACGCCTATACGGACAAGGCAGAGAAGGAACTGAAGAACCAGGAGAAGGTGATGCTGATGCAGACCACTGGTCATATCTGGATGAAAGAGGAAGTGGAAGGAACCACCAACCTGCAACGAGAGTTCAATAACTACCTGAACTCGTTCCGTTCCATTGTGGTATATGCAGCACAGGTGTATGGTTTTTACCATGAGATAGACCGATTGGTGGATAACTTGGGAGGTTTTACCAGGCAATTGGATAAACATCCGAGCAATGCCCTTGCCGTAGCACTCTCTGCCAAGCGCAACAAAATCTATCGGGAACTGATCATGGGAAGTGTAGAGATTGTCAATGACATCAGGCAAGTCTGTCTGTCAGACAATAAAATGACCGAGAAGGAACGAGTGGAGATAGTATTCGGCATCCGTCCCAAGTTGAAGGTGATGAACAAAAAACTGCAACGGTTGACGAAAGCTGTGAAGTACACCTCGATGACAGAAATCTGGGCAGAGATAGAAGAAGGAAGTCATGACAAGGCAGACAAGAAAACCATCGTAAAGGATTGCATGAACCGATGGAAGCGGAATGGAAAGATCAAATAACAACAAAAAGATACGACTATGAGTATATGGGCAAAAATAGCAAAGTATGGTGGTAGCACCCTGAAAGGCATAGGAAGCTATGCCAAGCAAGGGTTGAAATCAGCAGGAAACGCTACCGTACATCCAACACAAGCACTGAGAAGCACAGGAAGTGCGATGAAGACAGCAGCCGTGGGTAGTGCTGCAGGATATGTGGCATGGGAAAACCTTGTCAATGACAAGAGTATGGTGGAGATAGCCAGTAATGCTGTTGTGGGCAAAGAAACCACAACGAAAATCTCAGAAGCAGTGGAAGATGTAAAGGGATTGAAGGACAAAGCAGGAGAAGCCGTGGATGCTGTGAATGGAGCCATGGGTGACATCAACAGCAAATGGAGCGGCATGAGCAACTTTTTCCGAGGCATCTTCGGAGGCAACGGGCTGGAGATGTTCGGTAACTTCTTCAAGAACTTAGGGAAAGGCAACGTGTCGGGACTGAGCCTTGCAGGACTGGTGACAGCAGCATTCCTCACCTTCGGACGTTTTGGGTGGCTCGGCAAGATAGCAGGAGCCATGCTCGGCATGATGCTCATCGGCAACAATTCCAACATCAAGAATATCGTAAGCGGTGAAGGTGGTCATGGGAGAAGAGAAAATGAAACAGAAGACGTGGCACGTACAAGTGGCATGAAACGATAAAGAGACAACGACATGAGATATACAGAAGAAATGATGCTGCAATCGAAAAGCGGCTATTGTATGCCCTTTGAGGAGCGAGGTAAGGATGTAGAGTTAGCACTTGGCTATGGGAATCAGAAGCATCCTGTAACAGGAGAGCCATTCTTCCATCACGGACTGGACTTCGAGGCAAATCACTATCTGCTGTCAGCCTTGGCAAGCGGAACGGTAGCAGGCATTGGCAACGATGCGATGCACGGCATCTACCAAGTGATACGCTACGGCAAGTATGAAGTGACCTACGCCCATCTTGCCAATGTGTTTGTGAATTTCGGGCAGATGGTGAAAGCAGGACATATCGTGGCATTGAGCGGTGACAGACTGCATTTCGAGGTGAAGTTTGACGGCAAGGAAATCAATCCGATTGATTTTCTGACCATGCTATATGGCAATGTGAAGGCAATGGAACAGACCGGTAAGACAGGTTTTTCTGAGTTTGAGACCTACGACATGAATATAGCCACACAGTATGACAAAGACCAGAAAGAGATAGAAGAATTGATGCTGCGCTTCATGCCATCGTATATGGAAGACCTGTATAAAGGTATGTATGTGACACCGCAACATGCAGAGCAGTCGCTAAGGAACATCTTTACCTTGTCAGCGGCGAAACACTATTTCTATGAAGCTATGCCATCCATCAGCAATCCGTTAGGCATCGGGCAGAGAGCTATGCCCTTGGCTTGCAAGGTGCAGAACTTGCTGATTGCGGATTTCTTGAACTATCTGGCATTACGGCATGGCATCTATCTGTCCACATTGAGCGAAGTTCTAAAAAAAAACTCCATGACGAAGCCATAAGGACGAGTGGCATCATCGACCCGCTTGCTGAACTGGACATCGATGTGCAGAGCTTTGATATTCCAAGGTTGGTGAGCGTCTATCCCGACCGTGCAGGAGTGAGATGGTGGACAAAGGCGTGGTTCAATAACCGAGAGGAAGGAGAATGCTCCGTGGAGATAGAACTGCAGCAAGCCATCCTCTTCATCCATGACAGAATAGAGAAAGACGCTTGGCTGGAGGAATACTTTCCAAAGCAGATGGAAGTGTATCACCAAGCCATCGAGCAGACAAGAGAACAGATATTAGGTCAACTAAACGTAACGCTATAATGAGTACTATCAAGAACCCGACACGCTTTGCAGAACTGGAGTATTGCCTTCAAGGATATTTTGACGGCAAGCTGGCACCTGTGATGAAACAGGTGCGAGATGACTTGACTCACAAGCAACTGGAGGAAAGAGGCAGATACCAGAGCAGTTTGGCAGGAGTGCTTGCTTCTGCCAATCCGTATGCCGACAACACCGAGTTTGTTCTAAAGCAAACAGGCAAATGGAACAGCAAAACCACGGAGGACTATCTGGCGATGTGCAACCAGAAGATATGGAAGGACAAAAACATCGTGAAGGATTTGGCTCTTCTTGCTGGCGAGTGGCGCAATGCCGTGGTGAAGGAAATTGGACGAAGTAAATATGACGCTTTGTCGAAAGCCTGTGGCGAGGATTTGGCATACGCATACGTTGCACAAAGGATGGAAGACCTGATGATTGGGAAGCTCGTCAAGGACAATACACCCAAATCAACGATGGACTACATCTTGCGAAAGGCAGCACAAAACAGCATCTGGGGACTGCAAGAAGAACTGATGAAGTCACCATTGACGGCTGAGATAGAAGCTCGTGGCGAGAAAGCCTATAAGCCAAGCAAGACGGAGAAGTTTGCTGGAAGGGCTACCGCCTCGGTAGTGGATGCCGTGACTATGGGCGGTATCGGTAGTTGGAAGTCATTGGCAACTTTGGTGGGGAGCGACATGGCATTGGGCTATATCCTCGATTCCAAGAAGGGAAACGCAGAACAGCGGAAAGAGCAAGTGATGGAACTGAGCATCAGCAAGGGTGTGTTCGGACAGAACGGCAATACCTTCACTGGTTTTCGCTCACAAGCCAAGAAAGTGAATGCCACCGACAATGGCTATGTCAAGACGCTCAACAGCAAACTCCATAACAAGATACATATCCCACAAAAAGCATTTACACCCATGGCATGGACAGATAACAGTTTTAAGTTTCCTTTCCAAAAAGAGCAAGAGAAACGGAACGATCCGAAATACAAGAATGTACCGCTGATAGTGGCACCCGGCAAGGAAGATGCCTATCTGGAAGAGAAAGCCAAGCACGACGCAGCCAAGGTTGCAGAGGCAGAGCGCATCATCCAGGAAAAGAAAGATGCAGAGGCGCAACAAACAGAAACTGATGAACAACAGCAAGCGCAATCAGAAGAAGAACAGCAAGAACAACCTGAAAATGATAACAGCAACGGTTGGGAAAGACTGTTGAAGAACTTCGGACTGGACGGTTTCAGCGACATCGGCAATAACCTCGGCTATGTGATAGCTATGTTGCCCGACATCCTTGTTGGACTGTTCACTGGCAAGACGCAATCATTAGGCTTGAAGGACAATATGATGCCGATAGCCGCCATCCTTGCAGGAATGTTCGTGAAGAATCCGCTATTGAAGATGACACTCATCGGTATGGGCGGTGCCAATCTGCTGAACAAGGCAGGACATGAAGCATTGGCAAACAAACAGGAAGGCAATGATGGAAATGCTGTATCATACGGTAATACAACAGCACAAGCAGTGCAATATAAGTCCTATCCAGACGAACCGTTGAATCCCCGAATAGCCAACCCTGTGCTGCAAGGCAATTGCTTGGTGGCAACCATCGACCGAGTGCCATACACCATCCAACTGCCAGAGCATGTGGTTGGAGCATATCAAGCAGGAGCCTTACCACTCAACACCCTTGCCAATGCCGTGCTTGCCAAGAGTGACCAGACGAGACAGATGGCAGAACGCAACTATGGCGAGCAAGAAGTGAGAAATGTGAGAAACGAGGCGATGGAAAACGCAGAGCTGCGAGAAGTTATCCAACGTTCAAGATAAATCGTAAAACAATCATACAATGAAAGAGAAAAGTCCACAAGAGAAGAATGCGGCAGAGCGTCAAGTGTCACTGATCACCGAAGCCCTGTCGAAAGCAGCCGACAACAAGGGTGTTTGGCTGAACGAGCAAGGAAAACAATATCCACGGTTTTACCCAAAGGGAGCGGCAGTGAATCCGTTCAATGCCCTCGTGATGGGATTGAACTCCGACAAGAACGGATTTCCTACAAATCTTTACACGTTATTTAGTGAAGCCAAGAAGCGAGACGAGTCTGTGATGGCGCATGAGAGAGGTGTGCCGTTCAACTGGTATGCGTGGAACAAGTATGTAAACCGACATAATCCGGAAGACATCATCAGCAGAAAGGACTACCAGGAATTGTCGGCAACCGATCAGACACAGTACAAGGGCATACATAATCGGGAAATACGAGTGCTGTTTAACATCGACCAGACCATGCTGCCACTGAAAGACAAGGAGAAATATGAAGATGTGGTGAAGGCGAATGTCGGTGCGAATGAAGACAAGGCATTGCGTAGCCAAGTAAATGACTTCATCCAGAAGATGAAGGAGAACCTGATGGCGGTGCGCAAAGACGGAAGCGGAGTGGCACACTATGACACAGAAAAAGATGCTGTGTATATGCCAAAGCAAGAAAACTTTGAGCATTATAGCGATTATGTGCAGGAAATGCTGCGCCAAGTGGTGAGTGCTACAGGACATCAACAGCGACTGGCAAGGGAGGGCATGGTGATGAAAAACGGCATTGCGCCATCGGAGGATGCCGTGAAGCAAGAGAAACTGGTTGTGGAACTGGCTTCGGGCATCAAGATGATGGAAATGGGTATGCCAGCCAAGATTTCCAAAGAGAATATGGGACTGGTGGACTACTGGAACCGCGAATTGAAGGAAAATCCATGTCTGATAGATGCCATAGAGAGTGATGTGAACAATGCCTTGGACGTTATTCGCAAGGCAGAGCGTGGCGAGAAAATAGAATATTCATCCTTGAAGAACGAGCAGCAGACCACCGAGATGCAAGCGCAGATGCCAAAGCATTACTTTGTAGCTGATGAGATAGCCAAGCATCCTGACAGCGAACAGAAATTTGTGGTGATAGTAAGGGACAAAGAAAACAAGAGTGCCGATGTGGTGTTGCCAGCAGGAGCATCATTGGATGTAAACAACGAGGTGTCGGGCATGAGCAAGCAGCGCATTGAACATGCCTTGCAGAAGGAAGGTTTTCAGTCTGTCAAGTTCTACAATCCCGATGGTGCATTAGGCTACCATCCTGATGACGGCTATTTTGCAGGAAAGGACATCACCGTGGCAAGATTGAAGAACTGGAAGTTGGAGGATATATCAAAGATAGACGTGTCGGATGCTGTAGAGCAGAGTAAGCAAGTGGGCTTCGACCGCATTCAGATGGTGCAGGACGACAACAAGCGTTGGGCGATGTACATCAAGCCAGAAGGACAAAAGCCTTTTTCCATCTATCCTGACAAGGCAGATCTGAACCGCTTCTTCACAACATTGAAACAAGCGCAGGACACAATGGACAGTCTGCGAGTGGAACTGGCACAGAAATACTATGCTATGGCAGCGGTAAAGCCAGATTTGAAGATAGACCTGTTCGGTAGCGGCCAGCATTATGAAATGGACTTGAATCGCATACAGAAAGTGAATGTGTTCAAGGCGAAGAATGATGTCATCCTATGTGCAGCAACCATCGAAGGCGAAGAGAAACTGACGCCTCGTGTAGTATCTCCAGGGCAATGGCAACGAATGTGGATTGCCGAGGACAAAAACGAGTATAAGAAACATCTTGCAGCAACCTTGTTTGCTGACATCCTGCAGAAAGGACAGGTGCAGGAGCAGACCGCATCAGAAAAGCAAGTTGAGGAAACCGAGGTGAAGCAAGAAACGCAAGTCTCCACCGACAAGCATGAGGAAGAGCATCGAGAATATCATGAGGAAGAGAACAAGCAAGCTTCCTCTGAGGAAAAGAAAGATATTAGGGAAGAAAAGGA
>ERZ1023650.191-NODE-191-length-12544-cov-25.142846_pt1 | contig 12544 bp, 6 predicted proteins | sample MGYA00380337_ERZ1023650 | MGnify/ENA primary metagenome ERZ1023650 (study PRJEB33179, sample SAMN07449042) | human gut metagenome | biome: Human-gut; feature: Human associated habitat; material: Faeces | host: Homo sapiens | place: India:Kasaragod | collected...
TCTGAGCGATTTTCCATGCTAAGGCGTGCTCGCGGCCACCGCCTCCTAACAATAAAATTTTCATTTGCTGTAAGTTATTGTTTGTTATTTGATGTAGGAGTAAACTCCTCTTTTTCGGGGGATGTTTACCCCTAGATATTTACTTGAGATAATCGAAGAAATAATTGCTGATGCGCTCATGCAGATGAGTGCTCTGATGACCTCTCATGTTGTGAGGCTCGCCAGGATAGACGAAGAAGTCTGGCTGGGTGCCTGCTGCGATGCAAGCCTTGAGGAAGGTGAGGCAGTGCTGTGGCACTACAGTCACATCGTTCAAGCCCTGGATAATCTGCAGCTTGCCCTTCAGGTTCTTTGCCTGATAGAGCAGGGAGGTCTTCTTGTAACCCTCTGGGTTGGTCTGTGGGGTGTCCATATAGCGCTCGCCATACATCACCTCGTACCAGTGCCAGTCGATCACCGGACCGCCTGCTACGCCTACCTTGAACACATCAGGGTGGTTGGTCATCAGCGAGATGGTCATGAATCCGCCGAAGCTCCAGCCGTGAACGCCAATCTTGTCAGCATCTACGTAAGGAAGCGTCTTCAGATATTCCACACCCTTCATCTGGTCTTGCATCTCAATCTGTCCGAGCTGACGGAAGGTAGCCTGCTCGAAAGCCTTGCCACGGTTCTCACTTCCACGGTTGTCGAGGATGAAGAGCAGATAGCCCTTTTCTGCCATGTAGGTTTCCCAACCACGGCTAGAGTAGTTCCAGCGGGCATCTACGTTGTGGGCATGAGGTCCACCATATACATATATAATGGTAGGATACTTCTTGTTTGGATCGAAGTTTACCGGCTTCACCATTCTCCAGTAGAGGTCTGTTTCGCCATCGGCAGCCTTGATGGTACCGCAGCTGTACTCAGGTACATTGTAGCCCTTCCAAGGGTTCTCGGCAGTGAAGTAAGCGGTGCGCTTGCCGTTCTCGGTATTCACGAGGGCAATCTTGCGAGGCACGGTAGGAGTAGAGTAGTTGTCGAAGACATACTGTCCGTTCTCGCTCAAAGTGGCGCTGTGCCATCCCTTTCCGCAATCATCTACCAGCGTACGCTTGCCGGTTTTTGTATCTACGGCAAAGATGTTTCTCTGGATAGGCGATTTCTCGTTGGATGCGATGATGATACTCTTGCGCTTGCTGTTGAAACCGAGCACTTCCATCACCTCCCATTTGCCGGAAGTCAACTGCTTGATTTCGAGTGATTCCGTGTTGCTTGCCATGCGGCTTCCGTGCTTGCCCAGGGTGCAGAGATAGAGGTGGTTGTAACCATCCTTGCGGCTCTGCATGATAAAGCTGTTGCTGTCCCAAGGCAGGAACTGGATAGGATGACATGGTTCTACATATTTCTCATCGGTCTCGCGATAGAGTTCGCCTGTCTTCTCGCCGGTTTCAGCGTTGTAGGCAGTCAGACGGCAGTCGTTCTGGTCGCGGTTCAGTTCGAACATATAGATGGTTTTGCTGTCCGGACTCCATGCGATGTTGGTGAAGTAGCGGTCGGTTGGATCGCCAGCCTTCAGATAGATGGTCTTGCCGGTCATGCAGTCGAACACGCCTACGGTTACCTTGTGTGATGTCTCGCCAGTCATCGGATACTTGTCTGGTGCAGGAGTAGCAATGCAACTCTGTGTTTCAGGATGATTGAAACCGATTTCCGGGATGTCGACCTGCGGATAGTCGGTTACCATACTCTGGTCCATGCGATAGAAGGCGAGCAGTTCGCCGTTCGGACTCCAGAAGGTTCCCTTGCTGATACCGAACTCATCGCGGTGAACACTCTGTCCATAAACAATTTCGCGACTTCCGTCCTTTGAGAGTTGGAAATCGTGAGATTTCTTCTCTTTTGTCAGGGCGTTGCTGGTTACATCGAAGGTACGCACATAGAGGTTGCTGCCCTTCAGATAGGCGAAGGCGTTCTGCTGAGCGTTGGCTTCCAGGAGGTTCTCGCCGTCAGCAAAATCCATCTCGCTCAGCAGCTTATGCTTCTTGAAGTCTACGGTATAAGTCTTGCTGCCGTTGCTTACCATCACGATGCTCTTGCCTGCAAAAGGGAAGAGAGCATTGTAGAGGGCTCTTACCTTGATGTCCTTGGTAGGAGCAATCCACTGGTTGATGTCATTGATGCCGAAGAGTCTGGTCTCCTTGCCTGTCGTCTTGTTGACGAGATAGCAGGCATCCACATCCTGGCGAACGAGTTCATTGCCCCACCAGGTGCACCAGCGGTTCTTAGCCACCATGTTACGATAGTTGTTGCCGCCGAAGTTCAGGTCTTCCAATGTAAAGGTTTTCTTGCCTTTCTGAGCAGGAACCACGCCCTGAGCCTGTAAGTCGGTTGCATTCATAGCCATCATAATCATAGCAGCAAAAGATAATTTATAAATTGAATTCTTCAGATTCATTATATTCTTTACTTTACTTTATCGGGTTTACCACCCATGCGTCGTGAAACACGACGCATGGGTGGTATGTCTCTTTAATCCTCGTCGTCGAAGTCAACGCTGAAGTTCTTCTTGCCTCCGCGCTTGCCTCCGAAATCACGGCCACCACGTTTGTCGCCCTTGAAGCCACCACGCTTGTCGCCTTTCTCGAAACGCTTTCCGTCGCGCTTGCCACCGAAGTCGCGCTTGCCACCGAAGTCACGGCCACCCTTGCGGTCGCCCTTGAAGCTACGGCTTCCACGCTTGTCATCGTCGTCATCATTGCGTCGACCGCCACCGATACGTGAACGGCCGCCCTTATGGAACTCAGCACGCTTCTTCTCGAAGTCTTCCAGACGGTGAGTATGGAACTTGAAAGAACGGATATCGTCCTCCTCGTTTTCAGTCTCCTCGCTTACACGCTTCTTGAATTCACGCTCCTTCTTGAAACGGTGCTTCTGAGCCATCTCGCTCTTCTCGCGCTCAGTCTTCACAATACCGCCTTCAGAACGGAAGTCCTTCATCTTGCCGTCGAACATCACATACTTGCGGAATTCGCATTCCAAGCTTCCGTTGAATACAGGAATCTTGATAGATGGTTTCAGACCAATCTGCTCGAAGCACTCCTCGCGGTAACTCAATACCCAAGCCTCGTTGCCGGCAAAAGCCTTCTTGAAGCGCTCACCAATCATCTTGTAGGTGTTCAGAAGGTTAGGGGTAGAGATGCGCTCGCCGTATGGAGGGTTCATCACGATGATGCTCTTCTCTGCTGGCTGGGTGAAGTCCTTGAAGTCCTGCTGGGCGATGGTGATGTCCTTGCTAAGACCGGCAGCACGAACGTTGAGATTAGCTGTGTTTACAGCCTTCATATCTACATCATATCCGTAGATGTGGTGCTCGAACTCGCGCTCCTGAGAGTCGTCGTTATAGATCATATCGAAGAGATCCTGGTCGAAATCGTTCCACTTCTCGAAGGCAAACTCCTTGCGGAATACACCTGGAGAGATGTTGCGGGCGATGAGGGCAGCTTCGATGGCGATGGTACCTGAACCACACATCGGGTCGATGAAATCGCATTCGCCCTTCCAACCAGTCATCAGAATCATACCTGCAGCGAGAACCTCGTTCAGAGGAGCCTCTACCTGCTCCTGGCGGTAGCCACGGCGGTGCAGACTCTCACCACTCGAATCGAGACTCAAGGTGGCATTGTCTTCTGCAATGTGGATGTTGAGGCGGATATCCGGGTTAGATACGCTGATATTTGGACGTGTACCCTGCTTCTCGCGGAACCAGTCAACAATCGCATCCTTTACCTTGTAGGTTACGAAGCGTGAGTTGCGGAACTCCTCTGAGTAGACTACAGAGTCAACAGAGAAAGTCTTCTTCACGTCTAAGATGTCATCCCACTTGATCTTCTGGATCTGATCATACACCTCTTCAGCGCTTCTAGCCTTGAAGTGCTTGATAGGCTTTAAGATACGGATGGCTGTGTGCAACTGGAAGTTAGCACGATACATCATTTCCTTGTCGCCTGTGAAAGACACCATGCGGCGACCGATCTGTACATTATTGGCACCCAACTGGGTGAGCTCTTCAGCCAAGACAGGCTCGAGGCCCATGAAGGTCTTGGCAATGAGTTCAAATTCCTGTTCCATTATTGAATTCTATATCTAATAAACTTTGTTTTTCTTTTTTATATTTCTTTGTTTTCGGTTTCATATCCTTGGTAACCCATACGTTGGCTCCCACTACGCAGCCTTCTCCGATGGTGATGCGACCGAGGATGGTGGCATTGGCGTAGACGATGACATCATTTTCGAGGATAGGGTGGCGAGGGATTCCCTTGATAGGATTGCCGTCCTTATCGAGTGGAAAACTCTTGGCTCCGAGGGTTACACCCTGGTAGAGTTTCACATTGTCGCCGATGATGCAGGTAGCTCCAATCACCACACCCGTACCGTGGTCGATGGTGAAGTGCTTGCCGATGGTAGCCTCCGGGTTAATATCAATACCGGTTTCCGAATGCGCCAGCTCAGTCATCATTCTCGGAATGAGCGGCACTCCCAGTTCGTGCAGCACGTGAGCGATGCGGTAGTTGGTAATCGCCTTGATGACCGGGTAGCAGGAGATGATTTCTCCGTGACTCATGGCAGCCGGGTCGCCCTCGTAGGCAGCCTCTACATCGGTAGCCAGAATCTTGCGCAGTCTCGGAAACTCCATGATGACCTTGGCTGCAATCACGCCTGCCTTGGCACGCTGGTGCTGCAGTTCTGCCTGGGTTTCCGTTTCGCAGTCGTTGGCGAAGCAGAGACCGGCGAGGATCTGCTCTGACAGCATCTCATAGAGTTTTTCTACTCTTACTCCAATGTGATATTTGATGGTTGAGATATTTACCGAAGAATTGCCGAAATATCCCGGAAAGAGGATAGAACGGGACAAACTGATGATTTCTTCGAGCGCCTTGCCCGAAGGAAGTGGATTCCCGTCTCGATGCTGATGGAAGAGACCCTTCAAAGATTCGGCGCTCGAAAGCTCCTCGATGGTCTCTGTCAACTGATGAGTTAATGTATCTTTACTCATTTTCTTAATGTCTCAATAAAATTTGAGTGCAAAGATACGATTATTTTCTTGAATGACAAAGAAATAGCTACGGTTTTTTGTATTTTTTAGAGTGATTTTTTGGGGGATGAAAAATGGAAAGACCCATGTACGGTGTTTTACCGTACATGGGTCTGGCTTGTCTTATTTTGCGATGCTGTCCAGGAAGAGGAGCAGTCGGTTGGTGACGTTTACCTCTGAAACACCGGAATCGAAGTCGAGCGATACGAGGTTGAGCGTAGGAAAACGGTCGTGGAGACGTTTCTCGATGCCCTTGGAAATCACGTGGTTAGCGATGCAGCCGAAAGGCTGGAGCGAGATGATGTTGTTCACACCATCACGGATGTAACCTACGATGTCGGCAGGCAGAAGCCAGCCTTCGCCAAACTGGGCTGCGAGCGAAACCAGTCCCTGTACGTCCTTCGCATCATCATAGATATTGGTGAACGGACGGAAGTAGCGGAACTTGCCGGCTGCCTTGTTTACCTGGCGCAATCTTCTGCCTATCAGCGCCTGATAAGCGCCCTTGATGATGAAATCGGGCACTTTGGTGCAACTCAGCCGCATGTGTTTCTGTATCTCTACATTCACAAATTCCTGCAGGAAGAAGGGGGCAAGCAGAGGCGGAACCACCTCTATGCCGCGCGAGATGATGTTCTGCTCCAGGAACTGGTGGGCGAAAGGATTGAACTTCAGGAAGATTTCGCCTACGATTCCTACCTTCGGCAGTTCTCTGTCGAGGGTCATCTGGTTGAATTCTTCGGCTGCCTGTTCCAGGAGTCGGATGAGTCCTTTGGCTGAATTCTGGGCGATAGGTCCGTCTATCAGCTGCATGTATTTATCGCGCAACTCTCTGGCAATGCCAGGTTTACGCTCTCTTACGATGCAGGCGTTGTACATCTCGTTGATTGCATCGCCATAGAAAATGGCGGTAACGATAATCTGACTGTATTTCAGCCAAGGCACATTGAAGCCGTCCTGCTCGTTGTAGTCTTGCTTGTCGTCTGTTGAGCCTGATGCTTCGCCTGTTGAGGCTGTTACACCGAGCGTGAGCAGCGGAATGTCCTGGAATCCATTGGAAATCATCGCACGCTTGATGAGACCGGCGTAGTTGGTTGCGCGACACTGACCGCCCGTCTGACTCATCACTACTGCCGTATTATTCAGGTCGTATCTGCCTGATTTCAAGGCTTTGATGATGTCGCCGACGATGAGGGTTGCCGGATAGCAGACTTCGTTGTTGGCAAACTTCAAGCCGAGTTCGGCGCTCACCTCATCGCTCATCGGAAGTACCTCTACATCATAGCCTATCAGTTTCAGGATAGGCGGAATGATAGGGGTGAGGTATTCGGTCATGAAAGGAGCGAGAATCTTGCGATGAATATCCTGCTTGGTGAATACCTTGGTCTGTTGTAAATGTTGAATGTTGAGTGTTGAATGTTGAATTTCTTCAGCTGTTGAATTTTTCACTCTTCGTTCTTCACTCTTCACTTCCTTTACTCCCTTCAGGCTTTCTATGAGCGAGCGGACACGGAGCTTCAGAGAGCCGATATTGCTCACATCATCTATCTTCAACAGCGTGAAAGGTTTGTTGTGGCGCTTCATGATGTCGCGAATCTCGTCCTGGATAAAACTGTCAGGACCGCAGCCGAAGCTGGTCATCTGGACGAAATGAACCTCATCGCCCTGTTCGGCAGCCCATTGCGCTGCCTTCAGAATGCGGTTCATATACGCCCATTGCTTCACGAGATAAGTCTCTGGCTGACAGTTGTATGCTTCGTTGTTGTCCTGGCTGGCTAATGCTGCCTCATTTCTTTCTGCCGCCAGGTTCTCCAGATTGAAGTCTTTGAAATCTGCAAAGAGATTACCCCGAGCAATGTCTTCGCTGATGACGTTGACTCCCAGATTGGCTATCATCTCGCTCAGCTTGTGCTGAATCAGCGGGTCAGTATGATAAGGACGGCCCGCCAGCAGAATCGTAAGTCCTTTGTTTGGCTTCAGAATCTTGTCTTCGTTCGTTTTCTGAGCCTCTGTTTCTTCATTTTTCAGAATCTCCCAGCCCTGTTTCTTAATCTCAGCAGCATATACTGCCTGAGCATAGAGGGCTTCTCTCAGCGCTTTATGGGCAGTCTTCTTGCTTACTCCCAGTTGCTTGAGATAATCGGTAATCTGTTTTTCCAGCGCCTTAGGCTGGGCAAAGTTGATGACGGGCGTATCGATTGGTTTCTTCAGATTGATGACCGACTTGATGACATCGCTGTAGCCCGAAACGACCGGACAGTTGAAGCTGTTCAGTGTATTCTTCGGGTCGTCATTATGCTCATAAACCACGTATGGCATGAGGATGCGGTCTACCTTCGGGTTCTCGTTGAGTTCCTTCAGATGACTGTGAGCCAGTTTAGCCGGGAAGCAGATATTGTCGCTCATCACCGTATTCAAGGCTCCTTCATACTGGCTGAAAGTGGAATCGGAAGAGAGAATCACGCCCAATCCGGCTGCCCGGAGCAGCGCATTCCAGAACGGATATTCCTCGTACATGTTGAGGATGCGAGGAATGCCTACCCATCTACCGTGAAACGCGGTAGCAGGTTGGTTAACCGTCTCTTTATCAAAGAGTAAACTATATTTGTATTCGTAGATATTTTTGCCTTTTATCCCGTTTGCTCCCTTGTTGTTGAACACACGCTCGCACTTGTTTCCGGAGTAGAATCGGTTGCCGCCGGCAAAGGTGTAGCGGGAAACATAACAATGGTTTTCGCAGCCTTTGCATTGCAGCTGTTTGGTTTCATAATGAGCCAGATTCTGGAGATCATCGATGGATCTTGATGAGGCAGGGTGCTCGTCTTCTGCAGATGTGCGATGCTTGTAATCTGCCGCCGCATGAAGGGCACAGCCGTAGGCGCCCATCAGTTCAGGCATGTTGCTTCGTGCCACTTCGGTATGGGTGAGCAACTCAAATGCTCTTACCACCGCATCGTTTCTCATCGTACCACCCTGCACAACGATTTTGCCTCCAAGGTTCTCATTACCATGGAGTTTCAATACCTTATAAAGACAGTTCTTGATGACCGAATAAGAGATTCCGGCAGAAATATCAGCTACAGATGCGCCCTCTCTGAGCACCTGTTTCACCTTCGAGTTCATGAAGACGGTGCAGCGGGTTCCCAGGTCGCAGGGAGCCTTCGACTGGCAGGCGAGTTGGGCAAAATCGCCTACAGAATACCCCATGTTGTTGGCAAAGGTCTGGATGAATGTTCCGCAGCCCGAACTGCACGCCTCGTTGAGTTCCATGCGCACCACAGCCCCTTTCTCCACGAAGATAGCCTTCATGTCCTGTCCGCCGATGTCCAGGATAAAACTCACGTCGGGCATGAGTGAGGCAGCAGCTCTTTCGTGCGCCATTGTTTCGATAATGCCGCTGTCGAGTCCGAAAGCCGCCTTGATGAGTTCTTCGCCGTAACCTGTTGAGCAGGAGCCTACGATTTCCAGTTCAGCGCCTCGCAATGCAGCTTCCTGCTTCAGGGCGTTCAGTCCATCCGCTACTGCCTTGATCGGATTTCCCAGATTCAGGCGGTAATTGGTAAAGACAATATCTCCCGTAGGCGTCTCCGCATTCACCCTTACCGCAACAATCTTCGTCGTAGTAGAGCCCGAGTCAATACCAATCACAACCTGCTGTTTTCCTTTATTCAGCGGTTGGGTTTCGGTAGCGAATTTCGCCTTTGATTTGAGCCATTCCTGGTGCTCTTTCTCGTTCTTGAACAGGGGCAGCAGACTGCTGGTCCATTCCGTTTGTATTTCTTTTTTCATCCGACTTCTGAGTGCAGAAACTGAGGCTGCAGAATCTGCCGATTTAGCCCGGTAAGCACAGCCCAGAGCCGGAATGAGATTGCTGTTTCCGGATACGATGAAATCGTTTGGAGAGAGATGGAGATAATCGCAGAAAGCCTTGCGGAGAGCCGGAAGAAAGGTCAGCGGACCGCCGCAGAGCAGGATAGGAGCCTCGAAACTGATGCCGTGAGAAAGCGTTACCACCGTCTGTACGGCGATGGAATGGAAGATGCTGGCTGCAATATCTGCTTCGGGCAGATTGCGCGCCATCAGGTTCTGAATGTCGGTCTTGGCAAACACGCCGCAGCGGGCAGCCATCGGATAAACGTGCTCTGCCTTCATCGCCAACTCGCTCATCTTCTGGTTTTCTACACCCATCAGCACACTCATCTGGTCGATGAAAGCACCCGTTCCGCCGGCACAGTTGCCGTTCATGCGCAGTTCCATATTTCCGTTTTCCTTGAAGAAGATAACCTTCGCGTCCTCGCCGCCGATATCGATGAGCGCCTTCGCCTCAGGATGAGCCGTACGGGCATAGACCGATGCTGCCACCACCTCCTGTACAAACTCCGCCTGGAGCTGTTCGGCAGTAGCCATTCCTACGCTTCCCGTTACGCAGATTCTTGCCTCTGCATCGCCCACAAGGGCTAAAATCTCATCGAAATATTGCGACACAAGTTCGTTGACACGAGCGTTGTGGCGTTCGTATTTTGAGTAAATTACCCGATTATCGCTGTCGATAACGGCTATTTTGGCTGTCGTAGAGCCAACGTCCAATCCTATGTAATAAATTTTCTCCATTTCTCTTATCTCAAGTATTTTCTCTTATCTTCTAGTATCTTCTTATCTTCTAGTGGCTTTTCCCAAGTTCCATCTGCTCTCTTCTCATATCCCTGAAAGCGCTCCAGGCTATCGGAACCGCTACAGCAAACGAGCAGCAATCTGCCCACATCTGACACATCTCCACGCCCAGCAGTCCGAAGAAATAGGGGAGGATGAAGATGAGCGGAATGAAGAAAAGTCCGCTTCGTGCTGCCGCTACGATGTTGGCTCTCACCGGTTTACGGATGGTCTGCATCAGCATGTTGGTGAGTACGATGCTGGCTACGAGCGGAAAACTGAGCACCTGCCATCGCAAAGCCACCGAACCTACGGCTACAACCGCTGCATCATCGCGGAAAATACTGATGATGGAAGTTGAGAAGATGAAGCCGAGAAGGGCACAGACGCCGAGGAAAACCGTGCCGCATTTGATGCAGAAAAAGTAGGCTTCCTTTACGCGGTCGTAGAGTTTGGCGCCGTAGCAGAATCCGCAGAGCGGCTGGAATCCCTGTCCCAGACCGATGACCATCGCATAGGTGAAGAAGGAGATGCGGGTAACGATGCTCATGCCCGCAATGGCTGCATCGCCAAACGCACCTGCTGCCACATTGAGCATCAGCGTAGCGATACTTCCCAGTCCCTGTCTTGACAGAGAAGGGGTTCCGCCGAAGATAATCTCCTTGGCAAAGGCGCGGGTAGGGGTGAAATTGCTGAGACGGATGCGGATGTTCTCGCCTTTATGCGTCATCCAAAAGAGCATGGCGCAGCCGAAACACTGGCTGATGAGGGTGGCTACGGCGGCTCCGGTAATGCCCAGCTGGAAGTAGAGAATGAGCAGAGGAGCCAGAATCAGATTGAGCAGCACACCCGACATGATGCCTTTCATCGCATACATCGTATTGCCCTGGAAGCGCATCAGGTTATTCAGCGTAAGCGAGGTGGTCATAAAGGGAGCACCCAGCAGGATAATGCCCAGATAACGCTCAGTATAAGGAAGAATGGTGGGCGTAGAACCCATCAGAAGGCAGAGCGGAGTGAGAAAAAGATGACCCAGAATGGCGATGAGGAGACCGGTAAGAAAACTCAGCACAAAGCCCGTGGCTGCCATCTTCTGTGCCTCTTCCGTATGCTTGGCGCCCAACTGTCGCGAAACATAATTGCCTGCACCATGGCCAAACAAGAAACCAATCGCCTGGATAACAGCCATTGCTGCAAAGGCAACGCCTACCGCTGCCACACTCTGCGTGTTGATGCTGCCCACGAAATAGGTGTCGGCGAGATTGTACATGCTCGTCGACAGCATACTGATAATCGTTGGTATGGCCATCGTAAAAATCACATGATGCACAGGGGCATGTGTGAGGAACGTATAGTTGTCTCTTTTCTCTTTCTTCATAACTTTATGATGCTCTTTTGGGGCATTTCAACCTGCAAAGGTACATAAATATCCACAAAGTTGGACAATTATGAACGAACTTTTATAAATTTATAAGAAAAGAGTTGCATTATTCGTAAATTTATTGTATTTTTGCACCGCAATTGAATATATATACAAAAAAACAATTTACTAATGAATGATGAGATAAGAATCATACCGGTAACAACAAAAAAGGGGTTGAAAACCTTCATTCAGTTTCATTATGATCTCTACAGAGGCCATAAGTTTGCCATTCCTTTTTTGCGTTTCGACGAGATGAATACGCTGGACCCAAAGAAGAATCCTGCCTTCGAATTCTGCGAGGCTCAATACTTCCTGGCGGTTGATAGCGAGGCTCGTATCGTAGGTAGAATTGCTGCCATTATCAACCATCGTGCCAACGAAGAGTGGAACAAGAAGCAGGTTCGCTTCGGCTGGTTCGATTTCGTGGATAATGTAGCGGTTTCCTGTGCCTTGTTGCGCACGGTAGAAAACTGGGGCAAGTGCAAGGGAATGAACGAATGCGTAGGTCCGCTCGGATTTACGGATATGGACCGTGAAGGCTTGCTTATCGAGGGCTTCGACCGGAAGTCTACGATGTATATCAATTACAATTATCCATATTACAAGACGCATATGGAGAGTTATCCGCTCTATGAGAAGGATAACGACTGGCTGGAGTACCGCATCAGAATTCCGGAAGTGACGCCGGCTAAGTTTGCCAAGACTGCCCAGATGATAGAGAGCCGATATAATCTGCATGTTCATAAGTTCACCCGCCGGGAACTGACCTCGGGAGGAATGGGTAGGAAGGTGTTCGAAATCGTGAACGAGACTTACAAGAATCTCTATGATTTCCAGCAGCTTACGGAGAAGCAGATAGATGAATATGTAAATACTTATATCAAGAAGGCTGACTTGAATCTGGTAACGGGTGTGGTAGATGGCAACGCTGGCAACAAGCTGGTTGCCTTTGGTGTTTCCTTCCCTTCGTTTACCGATGCGCTGCGCGAGATAGGCGATGGCAAGCTTTTCCCTACGGGTTGGCTGAAGGTGCTGAAGGTTCTGAAGTGGCACAAGACGGATACGGTAGATTTGCTCTTGATAGGTGTTCTTCCGGAATATCGCAAGAAGGGAGCCAATGCGCTTATTTTTGCTGATCTGATTGAGCAGTATCACCGTTATGGCTTTAAATGGGCTGAGGCAATGCCGCAGATGGAGACCAATACCGGTGTTCAGAGCCAGTGGCAGTATCTGGAGAGCGAACAGCATCGCCGTCATCGCTGCTATAAGAAGAAGATTTAAAAGTCTCTGTTTTGAGCCGTTTAGGTGTAAAAAAGATAGAAAATGGGCTAAAAAGTTAAAAAAACTAACTCGCTCTAAATTGGACTTTGATTGAATATCAAGAACTTGGGCGTTTGCCT
>ERZ1023650.193-NODE-193-length-12484-cov-13.314345_pt1 | contig 12484 bp, 6 predicted proteins | sample MGYA00380337_ERZ1023650 | MGnify/ENA primary metagenome ERZ1023650 (study PRJEB33179, sample SAMN07449042) | human gut metagenome | biome: Human-gut; feature: Human associated habitat; material: Faeces | host: Homo sapiens | place: India:Kasaragod | collected...
AGAATGAGACAGCGAATCTGAATGCAGCCATAACCCGCTTGAATGCCGGTGATGCAGACAATGCGAAACAGTATCTCGACAAGTCAGGAACCAGTGCTGATGCCCAGAATGCCCGAGGAGTCTATGAGATGCTGAAGGGCAACGAGAAGCAAGCTCGTTATTATCTGGAGCAGGCAGCCAAGGCAGGTGTTGCTTCTGCAAAAGAAAATTTACAGAATCTATAAAGTTATACATACTGTCTGTTTAGGACAATATAGCTATTCCTTAGAGCCAGGGCACTGCCCTGGCCTGGGACAGGCTCCTAGCTCAGGCATATCTTTTCTAAGTACAAATATAGAAAGAAACTTAAATATAACGTATTAGATGAATTGTAAACCAAATATATAAAAATGTAATACAATTAGATTTTTAAGAGCGTTTATAAGTAAAGAAATAATTATTAATAACAATTATAATAACTTACAAGATGAAAAAGACTTTATTATTTTCCGTTGCATTGGCGGGGCTGATGCTCGGTTCTTGTTCAAGTAGTGATGATCTGAATGGTGGTGGAACTGGTAAGTTTGGTGCCGATGGTCAAGGCTTTGTTAATGTAACATTGAATTTGCCTACTCAGCCTCAGTCAACTTCTCGTGCAATTAATGATGAATTTGATCATGGTGATGCAACAGAGTACAATGTTAAGGATGCCACTCTTATCCTTTTTGCGGGAGCAGATGAAGCAACAGCAAAAATCAAGGCTGCTTATAATTTGAGTGGCTGGAAGAAGGATCTTACGCCTAGTGCTCAAATCTCTACCACTTTATCAAAGGTTCAGAAAATCAACGTGATTTCTGCATCGTCTACAGATAAAATATATGCTTTTGTTGTATTGAACCATAATAATGCATTAAAAGTAACTCCTACTAATACTTTACAGGTAAATGGAACAGACTTTACTGGTACCTTTGCGGACTTGTCAAAGGAGGATATAAATACATCTTTGACAAAGGATAATCTGATGATGTCAAATGCTGTTATCATTAGCAAGCCAGGTTCTGCTGATTTTAGTACTGAGAAAGCTACAACATTGACAGATGTTACAGATAAAATTTATGCAACAGAGTCAGAGGCAACTTCTCATCCTGCTGCTAATATTTATGTTGAGCGTTTGGCTGCTAAGGTAACTTTGGGAAATGCTACAGGTACTTCTACAAATACAGTTAGTGTAGGTAGCGGTGCAGCAAAAACTTTTGCATATTCTTTGGAGGGTTGGAGATTGGCTAATGTAAATACCTCTTCTTATTTGACTCGCCAGTATGATAATACTTGGAATGGTTATAAGTCTGATGCTACAGATTTTACAACTGCATCCCATGTAGACTATGACAATAATTCTTACCGTTTTGCAGGTATTTCTCCAATTGCTACTGGTAAGGGTTACAGAACCTATTGGGGCAAAGATGCTAACTATGATGTAGCTCCTTCTTTCACTGATGGAAATGCCGAACCAACATTGGCAGGTGGCGCAAGCACTTATTGCTATGAGAATACATTTAATGTAGCTCACCAGAATGTAAAGGAGACAACTTGTGCAATTGTAAAGATGAAGATTACCCCTGATGGTTACTCTGACGGTACTTTCTTCACAATTGACGACAACAAGGGTGTGGTATATTCTAAAGCTGACGTCAAGACTGAAATTGGTAAGAGATTCTTGGCAGAAATGGGTTCTGCATATGTAAAGACACATTATTATCCTACTGTAACAGCAACAATTACTGTGAAGGATGTTGAATTTGCCGATGCTGCAGGAGAAGTGACTATCACAAAGATGACTTTAACTGATGGAGCAACAGATCAGGTTGTTAGTGATGCCGACTTAACTACATTCAAACCATCTATTAAGGTTAATGAGTTCAAGGATGGTTATGCATACTATACCATTTTGATTAAGCACTTTGGTGACGAGTTGACTCCTTGGAATCCTTCAACCAAGACAACTTTATCTTATCCTGGCACAAATAATGAGGAGAATTGGTTAGGCCGTTATGGTGTTCTCCGTAACAACTGGTATAAACTTGATGTTACTGGCGTAGCAGCAATTGGTGCTTCAACACCAGGTGAACTTGATGTAAACAATGACGATACTCCTGATGATAACTTGAAGCGTTATATCTCTTGCAAGATTAATGCTCTTTCTTGGGCTGTTCGTAAGCAAGAAACAATCCTTCAGTAAAATAATCATGCCCCCACCCACCTTTTTCAGGTGGGGGCATATATAATAAAGCAAATAACAGCATCAGAAATAATCTGATAAACAAGCTTGTTGAACAGCAAGGCATCGCATCGCCAGATGCAAAGAGATGGTGATATTCGGATTCTGTCCGACACTTCATGTGATAATAATTAGATTCAATATATATATAAAACGAAGAAATATATGAAAGCGCAGATTTTTAGCTTGGTGAAAAGAGGAGTGCTGGCGATTGCTACACTCTTGACGGTTGCCTCCTGTGATATGTGGCATACCGACACCGACGATTGTCCTACAGGGATTTATGTCAAGTTTAAGTATGACTATAACTTGCAACGTGCTGACATGTTCAATGATCATGTTGGGGCGGTAACCCTTTATGTCTATGATGAAAATGGAAATTTTGTGAAGAAATTCGAAGAGGCAAACTCTTTATCTGCGCTGCCTTTGAAAAATATAGACTATAAAATGCATATTACCGATCTTCAACCAGGCAAGTATCAGTTCATAGCTTTGGCTGGACAGAATGCTTATGCTGATCAGTTGAATACCCAGCGTGCAAAGTTCGTTCGTACAGAACCTGCTGTGGGCGATAAGATGGATAAATTGGAGGTAAACCTTGATAAGGTTCAGCGCAATGGTTATTATATCATAGATAACCACAACTTGCCACTCGATACCCTGTGGCATGGTAAGACAGATGCGCTGGTAGAGTATTCCACTACCCGTCCTAACTATACCACCGTTTCGCTGGTACGTGATACCAAGAAGATTAATGTTACCTTGCGTGAACTCAACGATCCAACCACAATGGATGTAAACGACTATAGTTTTATCATTCAAGACCATAACTCCCGCATCCTCTGTGACAATTCACTCGATGAGACTAATCAAGTTATCTATACTCCACATGCAGTTTGGAATACAGAAGACCGTGAAGGCTCTACTGCAGGTGATGTCAATGGTAATGAATTGGAAGGAGTGGGCAAGATAGCTCATGCCGACTTTATGACCTCCCGTCTGATTTATCACGATAAGGCGAAGGACGATGGAAAATTGATCATTGCCAACAAGGAAACAGGCAAGACCGTGGTAGATGTAGATTTACCAGATCTCTTGAGCCGAGTTCGCACCAGTGAGGAATATATGTATACTCCACAAGAGTTCTTGGATAGAGCTTATGACTATAAGTTACAGTTCTTTCTTCAAGATGGTAAGTTGAAATACGCTTACATTACTATCAGCGTGAATGCGCTGAGCTGGAGTCAGAGAATACAGTTTGAAGTACTTAACAACTAAGAGGATTATGAAGAAGTTGAAATCAATATATCTGCTTCTGCTTTCAGTTCTTGTCATCGGTGCATTCGCATCCTGCGCTGGCAGCACCGATGATGATGACGGAAAGCCCGATGCCTTCAAAGGAGAGGCTTACTTTACTGTGCAGGTAGCTGTGGCTGGTGATACCAAAGCCACGTCTCGTGCAGCAGGTCCTCAAGGAGGTGAAGATGGAGATGGAAGAGAAACGGCTTTTGAAAACGAATATAAGGTGAACAATGTCTGTGTATTTCTTTACTCTAGCGCTACAGGCATAAGCGATGGCGATGCAGAGATAGAGCAGGCTTTCTACTTTAAGAAACCAACAGAGAAGCCAGGTGATACAAGATATGATAAGGTATATACGTTCGAGAAAAAGCAATGTTTGCCAATCGTTGTTTCCAAGGCATATCATGTTTTGGTGGTAGCGAATGCCGGTGACATCACTCTAACCTACTTGAACAAGAAATTGAGTAAACTTAGAGATGCTCATCTTCCGGCTTTTGATTCTACTTCGAAATACTTTATCATGACTTCGGAGAAGGATGCTACTACCGAGTTGACTTCTGCTGGTAATGCTACTGGTGATGGAACCGAGGCTAATCCGCTTACAGTAAATGTTGATATAGAGCGTCTTGCTGCTCGTATTGATATAGATCCAGGTGATGGTAAGTATGTTGATTCTTCAACAAATCCTGGTACCGGAACTTATGCTTTTGATGTGAAGGATGTTTCAAACAATTTAGTGGGTGGCTTTGTTTTGGAGTCTATTCTCCCTTACAACAAGCTTACTTCCGGTGAATTTTGCATCAAGCGTGTGGGCGATAAAATGGGAACAACTCTGAGCTATTTGGGTGATGAGACTGCAACTTCGGGAACCGACAAGAAAGCTACAAACTATGTGATAGATCCATGGACTTCCGGTAAGAATACTGGTTCTACGCCAAGTGGTCTTACATATAATGTTCGTAAGTTAAATGATGCAAGTTGGCCATCAGCTACAGGATACCTTCCTGTCAAGAAAGTTTTAGGAACAGCAAGCTCTTTCTTCGTTCTTGATTATGCGATGGAGAATACTACTTTTGACAATTTAGAAGAGTATGCTACAGGACTGGTATTTAAAGGAAAGTATTATGAGCTTTCTGATTGGGACACAACCAATAAGCAGCCTAAGCCTGGTAAATCCGGTACAGATAAATACTATACCTATACCATTCGCCATAGTGATCCAACAGGTACAGGTTCTATAAACGATCCTATGTATTATGGCATAGTCCGCAATAACATCTATCGCATCAAGATAAAAGGAGTAGTGGGTGAGAAGAAGGGTATGGTTCTCACGATTGCTGTCAAGAAGTGGGCAAAGTATACCCATGCAGAGACTTCCATGTAATAAGACGGATATTAATGAGTAATAGATATGAATAAGATAAAAACGATAATGGCACTGTTGGTACTGACGATGCTTGCCACCTTTACGGCTTGCTCGCCAGACGACAGTTCTATGTCTGATAATTCTGATGGAGGAAGCAAAAATGGTTATACCATTCATCTCAAGCTCTCTACTTCTGCGGCTGGCTCTATAGGTCAGGCTGCACCTCATAGCCGTGCTCTTAACCCAGATTGGGAGTCTGGTTCCGATGCAGAGAATATGAAGAGCTGGTTTGTTGTTCTTACTCAAGATGGTAATGTGGTGCAGACCATAGAGAAAACTCAGGTTGATGCTCAGCATGCTAAGGAAGATGAGGTTACTCTGGAGAATGTAGCCCCAGGCACCTATCAGGTCTATTCTTTTGCCAATATTGATAAAACGCAGTTGGGTACGTTGCCCTACGGCTTTGCTGTTGATTTTAAGAACATGAAATATAAGATGAATGGCAATGGCTTCGATGCTACTATTTCTGGTATTCCTATGAGTAATGAGCAGACGCTTACTGTAAACCAAGATGGAACAACTGATAAAACCAATCTTTGGGTAGTAAGAATGCTGGCAAAGGTTACACTTCGGTTTAAGAATCCAAGTGCTACTGCTTTGGAAATCAAAGAAATTACGTTGAGTGATGTAACTTCAAATCCTTCATCTACCGTCAATACAGATGGTAATATCATGTTGCTGCCAAAGTATTCTGATGCTTCATCTGATGCAGATAAAGGTGAAGTTAAATGTATTCCGAATCTGGTAGGGCAGGCTGCAACGGATAATTATACTTATAAGCTGACTAAGACAATACCAGCGAAAGTAGATAAATACGAAACAGAGAATGAGATTTCGTTTTATGTAAATGAAAGCGCAGCGGGCAATACTTCCAAGTATTTCATCATCAACCTGAATACTTCAGCAGGAGTCAAGCGTTACGCCCTGTTCCAGGATTGGAAAACGATTGCTCGAAACGACCATCACATTCTCCCGATCTCATTAGATGATTATAAGTTGAAGTTTGATGTTCAGTCCTTCTCTGCCATCGGTCTCTATCCATCCATAAAAGATAACGGAACCACTCTTTCCTACACCTGTTATTACCCGGAAGAGGAATTCCATATCCAGCCAAAGGTTGTAAAGGGTGATGACACCGATGTGTCTGGAACCATCGACTATACCAAAGTAAAATGGGAGTTAATCCCCGAAGATGGTATGGCAGATGCCACTGCTGCCGAAACGAATGCCAAGCTGGTTTTTAAAACCCTTCCAAAATGGGATGCAACCACCGGCTATTTTGAAGGTACCTTCAATGATGACAAAGCCGACAAGCAGAGTGCCCTCTATCAGGTCACAGTTCCTGTGCCTGGCGAAACCGGCAAGTCTCTAACATACAAGATACTTTTCACCAAGGATTTAAGCAGTTATGCTGCTCGTAAACATTATACACGTAAATACTATCGCTATGAATAAGATTAAAAACATATATCGTACTCTCATCCTCCTCCTTTCATTGGTTTTTATGCCAGTGGAAGGATGGGCTAGTGATGGCTACTTGGTTGCAGAGAAAGCTAATTTATATTCAGCTATAACTAGTAGCAATTTGAAATATGCATGTTTTTATATAGAAGATAATGGAACAAAATTAGACTTTTCTTCTTGGACAATCAACTCAGGTACAGTTGAAGTTAATGAATGGGGAAATTGGATAGGATTTAAAAAAGAGGGAACATATGTGTCTTATACAAGGCCAGATTGGGGTTATTCTGTTGAGGATAATTTTAAAGTTTCATTTACGCCTAATGATGGAATAAATATACATGGAACAAAACTCGTTCTCCTCCTTTCAAACGATGCCGAACTCTTAAACCAGAAAGAGAATCTTGCTGGTGTCAAGAAGATGGAGTTTGATATATATACAGAAGCTGGCTTGAAGTCTTCTGCTGTTAAGTATGGCAGTAAGTCAACTGACTTTTCTCAGGGAGAAAGTACTTCTATAATTCCTAAGTCTGCGACTTCTACCAGCGTTACTTTGCCAGATTTCTATGCCAAGTATTTGCGTTGGCAGTTGTTTGAGTCTGAGACAGCAACAAATCCTGTTGCTAACATAACAGATATATTGAAGAATTCTTCATCAGCAGTTAAAGGTTCTGATTTGATTTACTATCATGATACTAAGATTGCTGATGATGCTGCCCGTACTGTATTTTTTGATTTCTCAAAACTTGCAGCAGGAGCAGATGTAGAGAAATATGTCTTGAAATGTACCTGGGCAAATAATGACGATGAGGATGCTAAGGTGGTAATATATAATGGAACCACTTATATTCTTCAAGAGCCAACTCTTAATGGTGAATATACCTTCAAGTTTGTAAAGCAAGAAACACTTGATGCGCTTCCTTTAGAGCTTTCTGCTGATAATGGAGCTGCTGTGCCTACTCATGATGTAGATGCAATATATAAAGACGGAAAACTCGAAGTAAGTTTGAAAGATGTAGTTCCTTATATCCTTTCTGATTTTGGCGTAGCTGATAAGAAGGATGTCAGCGACTTCTATATGCGTTGGGTATTGGCTGATAAGGATGGAAAAATCATAAGCGCTAATTCTAATAATGGCGCTTTGGCTTTGCGCAAAACTTCTGATGGTGCGGGGTTTTACACCTTGTTATCGACTGATGGTTCTTCTTTGTTACCTAATGGATTGAATGTAACTTTCGAGTTGCCTTCTGGTTCATGGTCTTCTGATATGAAGGTATATTGTTTGTTGAGCAATGACCTCACTGGTTATACAGAGCAATATGGTGTCATAACAAAAGAACCATCAGCTTTCAAGAGCAAGATAAATGTAAAACTCTATTCTCCAAATGATCTCCCATTCAAGCATTACGAAGGTATCGCCAATAAGAAGGGAGATTGGGATATGGTGAATGGCCATACCTATCAGAAGACTCATGAATGGGAGTATTATTACTATGTGGATGGAAATGAGTCTAATCAGCAAGTTATGTTAAAGTTGCCTTTTCAAAGATATGATAATGGTAGTAATGATCTTGAGCCACGTGGTTATTTCCGTTGGTATAATTATGATACTGATAAAGCATCCGATCATCTTAACACCGCTGATGCAACAACAAAATTACAAAAGAAAGGAGATTGGGGTTTATTCGCAAATAATATTGGCACACATCCTACTTATCAGCTGATTGGTGTCAATTACAATACTTCCCATGTTACTGCTTCATGGACAGGGGAGACTATTGCCTGTGATGTAAGTAGATATGTTGACGGAATGGATGAGTCAAGGACTTATCTGCTCCATGAACCAACTTTGTCTATTCGTTACATCTTCCATATTCTTCCCAAAAAGAAGATTGCTGATGATATCATGGCTGCATTGTGCAAGCATGATGATGGTGATTATACTTATGAGGATAATAAGAAGGTAACATTTGGTTATAAGGATGAGAATTCGGAGCTAACTTTACGTTTGCAATTAAATGATATAAAACGATACTCATTTTATCCAATGACTGCTAAAGGTTTGGAAAAACATGTTTATAATAATGACATAACTGAAGCAGATTTTGATAAGTCAAAATACATGAATGTTCAGTGGGGTAATCTGGTATGGCGTGTATATGATATGACGAAAACAAAATATTGCAAATTAAATGGGGAGTCACAGGAACGTTTTCTTCACTTAACTGTTAAGAAACTGAATGATGCGAAATGGTATAACTTAGACGGTACGTCTGTTGATGCTGCAAATAAACCCGTTATAGGTAAGGGTATCCCTGTTTTTGTTGTAGCTTATTTGAATGAACAAGAAAAAATGTGTCCAGTAGCAAACTTTGATGTTCGTTTTATGGATTTCCATCCAATGACTGATAAGCAGATAGCAGATGAGGGCTATAATAACAGAACTATATCCTATCTTGATGAACATTATAAAAAAGCAACTAAGCCAATTTCATTTGACGATGACGATACAGAACAAACGGTAGCAGCGCCAACAACCCCAGATGACAACCAAGACCGTTTGCCATCAAGATGGGATCGTCGTGCTTATAGCTTCGTTTATCGTGATTTGATAGACTATGATGTAACTAATTATGGTGGTAAGAATATTGGTCATTCTCCACTTCATGGAGATTATGGCTTGTATAAGTCTGCTGGGCGTTCCGATATTTCTGGTACAGGTATTAATAATCCTAAAGATGGTTATCTTTGGTGGTCTGATGGTACTTTATATGATCGCACATATGAGATGACGAATGGCTCTCAGTACGGACATTTCCTTTATATAGATGCTTCTGACGAAAGCCGTCAGATTGCTGCTGCAGATTTTAAGGCAGATCTTTGTACTGGTATGCAGTTGATTTTCTCTGCTTATGTTACTGATATGACATCTCAAACTATACATCCAGAGGTTATGTTTAAACTATATGGAGTAAATTATGATACGGATGGAAATATTCAGAGTCAAAAACTGCTTCATTCGTTCTCGTCTGGAGATTTTGATAATAATGTTGATGATTTAGCCAATACAAAATGGTATCAGGTTTATGGTAAGATTGTTATCCAGAAGGAATCTGGTGTAGAGAATTATTCGGATTTTAGAGTTGTTATTGATAACTACTGTAAAGGAACGGAGGGTGCCGACTATGCCGTTGATGACATTCGTATCTATGTTGAGCCAGCCAAGGTGCAGGTTATTCAGGAGAAGCCTATTTGTACTGGTGGTTCAACGGGAACAATCAAACTGAAGATACGTGCTATCCATGAGACATTGAATGCGATTTTGAATCATGAGGATACAAAGATCTATTTCAGATTTGTGGATGAAGATGGAAAGCCTGTTAATACAGATTATTCTTATACCTTAAAGAATATAACGACCGGTAAAACAAGTACAGTTTCTGGCACAAAATATGGTACTGTAGATGTATACGATTCAGAGGAAAAATGTAAGAACTTTGAGATTGATGGTACTAATATGATAGAAGTAGACAGCGAAGGTGAAACCTATATTGTTATCAGCAATAAGGAATTTTCTTTGACTACGGGAAAGAAGTATTACGTATCTGTATCTACTGAGGATCCTGCCAATGGAAATGCCAATTGGGGGTCACCTGCTGAACTCTGCTCATTGTACAGTAGCTGGTTTGAAATGGTTAGCCAGCATCCAATCATTACTGATATTCATGGTAACGTCATTACGGATTATAAGATTCCTTGCGGTGCAGCTGATGATTATAAGATAAATATCAAAGGTCAATTGGTTACAACTGACCCTAATACAGGTGGTAAGATAACATTGGATGGTGTTAAGTTCTACTGGTATCTTGATGGTACGGGTGAAGCAAACAAGTTGAATCCTTCAGAACCTGCCAACAATGAAATCAAAATCAGTAAGGATAAGCTTACTTTGGGTAAAACTCATAATATATATATGAAGCCTGAAGGAACTCTGAATGATGGCTATATTGAATATATTGCGCCAAATGGTAAAAAGTATCTGTTGTGTACTGGTGGTGCAATACCAGTCCCATTGCGTGTGATGCTGGATGGACCACAGCTCAACTTCGGTTTCAATGATGTGGATTATCCATTCAATGATGGCAGTTATGAGGCATCGCTTCGTATCGGTTTGCCACAGCTGGAGAAGTTGAAGGCTTCTAAGGGATATTTGAAGGTACCTCTTCATAGTGCTACGATGAGAGATGGAACAGCTATTACTGAACCTCTTACTTTCATTGATGATAGTAGTACTCCTGCTGTTAAATCGAAGAGCGTAATTGTTGCATCTACTAATGATCCTTTATGGGAAAATAAGTTGAATCAAACGGTTGCAACATTGGAGAACGAAGAGCTGTCTGCTTTTGATAAAAAGACTCAGGCTACTCTCAACCTCAAGTTTGAAAATGATGCAGTTGCTAATTTCCACGAGGGATATTACTATGTTCTCCGATTCGTTTACGAGAAGAGAGCAGCTTCTGCGGCTACTACCAATTGCCCTGGAGAGTCTTATCTCAAGGTGAAGATAGTACCGGAGTTCATTACCTGGACACCAACAGCCGATGGCGGTATGAATGCCAACTGGAACAATGATGATAACTGGCATCGCTCTTCTTCAGGAGAACTGTATGATGATAAGTATACAGATTATCTGACTTATGGCAGTAGCATGTCTGGTACGCCAACTTCTGCAAAGGATATTCCTACGCTGAACAGCTATGTGCCAATGAAGTTTACCAAGGTAACCATCGGCAATCTGAATGGTTTGCCATTCCCTGACCTCGGTAATGTGGTTTACCGTAGCACCAATAAGATTGCTACCAAGCTGACCAATGGAAAGGGTAATGAAGCTACGAAGTATATCTAGTATGATATTATGACTTACTGGGATGAAGCAGCTGCTGATAAGGGATTGGAAGCAGGTAATCTGAAGTGCGAGAAGTTCTATGGCAATACCTGCCATCAGATTTACTTCAAACCTCAGGGCGAGCTTCGCGACCAGTGCTATCTGGTATATGACAAGGCTTGGGTAGAGAAGGAGCTGGTACCTAACAAGTGGTACACCATGGCTTCGCCTCTGCAGTATATCTACGCCGGTGATATGTATGTGCCAGCAAGCAATGGCCGACAGGAAACCAAGGCGTTTACGGATATCACGTTTGATACGAATGTATATAGCCGAAGCAAGTATCCGGTTTATCAGAGAGCTTGGATGAAGAGTGATGTGAAGGAAATCACTTCTGATAGTAAGCATAATGCATGGCATACGCCAAACGGTGAGGCTGGCAATGTTGATATGAATCTCGGCTACTGGAGTCACGTATATAATAAGGTGGATGAGAGCTATGCCGCAGATGGAACATTCGGTGGCTTCTCTATCAAGGCGGGTAATGCACTCTTGCCAAAGAAACCTGCTGATGGTTCTAAATTGCCAAATGCGCTCCTCCGTTTGCCGAAGGAAGATAAGGAATACCAGTACTTCGATTATGATGGATCACCAACTTCTAGTGGTAAACCTGTAACTGTTGGTAAGAACAATGGCCATGGCAAGCTTCTCGTTGCTTTCAACAACGATGAAAAGCATCTCGCAGAGAAGACTCAGAGTTTAGGAACTGATAACAACAGCGGTTTCTATCTCGTGGCCAATCCATATACCTGTTCTATCTCGATGGCTAAGTTCTTCGAGGCTAATACTGGTTTGCAGAACGCTATTTGGATTGTAGAGAAAGGTGATGTAAAGGCTATTTCTTCTACAGAACCGGATAAGCAGAACTATGCTATCCAGCCTACCCAGTCGTTCTTTGTTAAGAAGAATGCTGGCGCTGCTATTAGAGAAGTAAGATTCACTTCTACGATGTGTGTAGACCGCACCATTACTCCTGGCCTGCAGATGGCATCTGATTATGTAAAGACTGTAAAGGTAGAAACAGAGAATTCAAACGGCCAGACTTCTAGGGCACGCATCGCTTTGCGTCCGGAGGCTTCTGCCGACTATGATG
>ERZ1023650.194-NODE-194-length-12484-cov-7.534154_pt1 | contig 12484 bp, 8 predicted proteins | sample MGYA00380337_ERZ1023650 | MGnify/ENA primary metagenome ERZ1023650 (study PRJEB33179, sample SAMN07449042) | human gut metagenome | biome: Human-gut; feature: Human associated habitat; material: Faeces | host: Homo sapiens | place: India:Kasaragod | collected...
ATCCCGGCTGTGGGCACGGTAGAGAACGGACTGGTTACGCCGGTGGATGTGGGCGACTGTACCATTACCGTGAAAACCCTGGACGGCGGCTACACCGCCACTTGTGCCGTAACCGTGCGTGCGGACTACTCCGTGCTGGAAGCCAAGTACGCTGAATACCAAATCCTGGTCAATCAGTCAAAGGGCCAGTATATATACACGGAGGATTCCCTGGCTGTGCTGGAGACCGCCTGTGCCCAGGCCAAGACGATGATTGACAGCGGTTTGTCCACCCAGGCTGAGATCGACGCCCAGGTGGAGCTGCTGGAGAGCGCCCACAACGGTTTGGTGAAGTACATTATTGCCGAGGGCGTGAGCCTGACGGCAGATACAGAGGCCCAGGCCAATGTGACCATTCCCAATCCGGGTCATATCCGCTACCTGCACAATGAACTGAGCTTGAAGAACAAGACCGTTCAGCTGTCTGCTGTAACGGCGCCTGCCGGCGGTCTGTACCAGAGCATTACCTGGTCCAGCTCCAACGACAAGGTCACCGTCAGCGACACCGGGCTGGTGACCAATACAGACAGCGGCAACCAGTGGGCAGAGATCACCTGCACCATCACCACCGTGAAGGGCGACAGCTTCACTGCCACCACCACTGTTTGCTTCACCCGCTATGCGGTGACCGGTGTAAGTATGGACACGGATATGGTCCACGGTTCACCTCAGGATACCGTGACCATTACGCCCACGGTAACCTCCTCTGCCAGCATTGCTTCCTTGGCGCTGCGGGACTGCACCTTTACCAGTGATCACCCGGAGATCGCTACGGTAGACAACAGCGGCAAGATCACCTTTGTATCCCAGGGCAAGGCCACCATTACCGCCACCACGGTGGACGGCGGCTACACCACCACGGTGATTGCCTATACGACTTATGATTTCTCCGCCTTGCAGCAGGCTATTGCGGATGCCGGTGCGGTGGATTACAAGGATTACGCTTACGATTACGGTATGGCGTTTAAGACCGCTTACGATAAGGCCGTGGCGGTCAATGCGGACTATGAGTCCTCACAGGATGTCATTGACGCTGCCACCTCCGCACTGAAACAGGCCCAGAATGCCCTGGCCGGCCACGAGTTCGTCGGCCCCGGCGAGATTGGCTTTACCAGCGGCGGCGCTGCGGTGACCGAGGGCAAGGCGCTGGTTGTGGATGACAACCAGCAGGTGACCCTGTCTGCTACCTATGCCGACGGCGCAATGGTACAGGATCCGTCCTGGACCACGGCGGCAGAAAACAATGTAACCGCTGCTACGGATGCTGCCGGCAACTTGGTGCTTACCAAGACCAATGCAGACGCCTCCGGCAGCGTGAAGGTGACCTACACCTTGAAGGATGCTTACGATCGGACTTATACCAAGACCATCACCGTCAAGCTGGTGAACCAAAAGATCAACATTGACAGCTTCAAGTTCACTTACGGCGGCAATGAGGTGGACTCTGTGTCTTACAGCTGCGGCGGTATGTACACCAACAAGAGCATTCAGCTGGGCGTGAGCACTTATCCCGCAGACGCAGACGCCTATGTGTCCGCTTTGTGGACCTCGAACAATAAGAACCTGGTGGTGGACCAAACCGGTAAGGTTTCTGCCAGCGGCACCATGCTGGCCACCAAATACACCGCCACCATCACCTGCACCTTGACCCTGGAGGACGGCTCCACTGTGACCAACTCCATTCAGGTGACCTTTAACAGATTTTAACCCGTCAACGAAAGGACTCTAAGTTATGCAACAAAAAACCAAAAAATGGCTCAGTCTGGTGCTGGCCGTCTTGCTGGTGTCCGCTTGTTTTACGGGTACACTCCTTGTACGGGCGGCGCAGGATGTGGCGATTGATGAAAGCCATTTCCCGGACGCCGGCTTCCGTCAAATCGTGGCAGAGAAGTGCGATAAAAACGGCGACGGTATTCTCTCTGATTCTGAACGCAGCAGCATCACCCGTATGATGCTGCCTGCGTGGCAGGAGGATGTGCTGGGGGAAGGTACCCCCATTGTCAGCCTGGAGGGCATACAGTATTTCTATAATCTGCAAAATCTCTATTGCGCAGACATTGGGCTGACCTCGCTGGATGTGAGCGCCTTGTCCAAGCTGACCCAGCTGACCTGTATGGACAATGCGTTGGGTACGCTGGATCTAAGCAAAAACACGGCGCTGACCCAGATCAACTGTGCTGCCGACCAGCTGACGGAGTTGAAATTACCTGCCGGTGTGCAGCGCCTGCTGTGCGAGAACAACGCGCTTACCGCCTTGGATTTGTCCGGCTGCACAGCGCTGACTTATCTAAAGTGTGCCAACAACCAGTTGGCTACACTGAATTTGGGCGCCAACACAGCGCTTTCCACTCTGATCGTGTCCAATAACCACCTGCCGTTGCTGGATCTGCGCGCCAATACGGCGCTGGCCACCGTGACCCTGGGCCAGCAGACCATTACGGTGAACGCTACGCAACAGGATAATGTGTTTTATGCCCCGGTGGGCGGTTTGGCTGCGGACGGCGTGGTGTACCAGGATACGGAGAAGTATGAGAACGGCAATTTTGTCACCGCGGATTATGCTCTGATGCAAAACGGCTTTACTTATGAGTACGCCACCGGTTCGGATCTGGCCGGCGCCATGACGGTAGATGTGACGGTTGTCAAAGACTTTTATCAGGTGCGCTTTTATGGGGACGAAACCAAGAATGTGCTCCTTTCTGCCGTAGCGGTGAACAGCGGCCAAACGGCGGTTGCACCTACGGACATTGCTTTGCCCCAGTGTAAGGCGCTGGCCGGTTGGAGCGACACGCTGGAGAATATCACGGCGGATAAAGAGGTGTACGCCCTGTACACGGACGATCACCACTACGCAGTTACCGCCTTTAGCACCGATGGCGTGGCCACCATCTCCTGCACCGGCGGCTGTGGGGTAGACACGCGCACGGTCACCTTCCTGGACTGCCTGAATGCCAAGACCGGCAGCGACCGCTATGAGCAGCTGCTGGATGTGAACGGCGACGGGATCATTAACGCCCGGGATTATGTGCTGCTGGATCGCCAGTTCAACGCTGCAAAATAATAAACCCACAAAACAGAAGGACCACCCGTATGGGTGGTCCTTTTTTATGGTTTGTAGCCGTATGGTGGTGGTTTGCGCGGGCGGCAATCTGCGCCCGTCGTAAAAATCCTCTGTCCGTGTCCTAAATAATATTCCGATAAAATCGAATGGTAAAGGTGGTACCGACGCCTACGGTGCTTTCCACCTCCACGGTGGCGTTCTCCCGGTTCAGCACGGATTTGCTCAGCGCCAGTCCAATGCCAACGCTGTCTGGCCCGGCGTTTTTGCCCTTGTAAAACCGCTCAAAGATATGGGGCAGATCCTCTTTTTCGATTCCGCAGCCATCGTCGGCGATCACCAACTGGCAATAGAGGACGGTCTGGGTGCCGGTTAGGCGCAGGGTACCGCCGTTGTCCATGTGTTCCAGGCAGTTTTTGACAATATTCTGCACCGCTTCCACCGTCCACAGCCGGTCGCCCAAAAATTGCCCTTGCCGGCAGTCCACGGCCAGCGTCATTTGGCGCAGCTCCGCTTGAATGATAAAGGGCGCCAGCGCCTGCTCCACCACTGCGGCCAGCTCCACCGGCTCCTTGTGCAGCACTGCCGTGCCCGCGTCAAATTTGCTGATCTTCAGCAGAGTGGTGATCATCCACTGCATTTTTTCCAGCTGGGCGGAAATACCCTTTAGGAATTCCAGCCGCTTTTCGGCGGGTAGATCCTCTTCCAGCAGCAGATCCGTCATCACCGTCATGGAGGTGATGGGGGTCTTTAGCTGGTGCGAGACGTCGGCCAGCGCGTCCGCCAGGTAGGTTTTGTCCTTTTGCATCAATTCCGCCTGGGTTTGCAGCTTGCGGGCGGTTTTGTAAATGTTATTCTCCAGAATGGACAGCTCGCCTTCTTGGTTGTTGGCGGGCACCAGCAGCGGCGCCGTGCCGTTGACCAGGGTGGTCAGGTAATCGGACAGCCGCCGAATTTCTCGGGCTTGATTGCGGGTGTACAGGCAGAATATCGCCAGCAGCGCCCCGCAGCCCACCAGGCAGACGATGCCCATGGTGATGCTTTGCCAAAAGCCCACGCCGATAAGCAGGGCGCTGATCACCAGCCCCGGCACCAGCGCGCGGCGAAAATGTTTGTCCTCGCTCATTCGTCCACCTTATAGCCCATGCCCCGCACGGTCTTAATGATCTGCGGCTCCACCGGGTCGTCCTCGATCTTCTCCCGCAGCCGCTTGATGTATACGCTCAGCGTGTTGTCGCTGACAAAGTCGCCGGCCACATCCCAAATGCTCTCCAGCAGCATATTGCGGCTGAGCACCCGGCCACGGTTTTGCAAAAAGGTCAGCAACAGCTTGTATTCCAGGGCGGTTAGAATCACTTCCTGCCCGTTTTTCAGCACTTTGCCCTCTTTCATTCGCACGGTCAGACCGCTTATACGGATTTCCTCGGTGGCAGCGCCCTTGCTGCGGCGTAGCACCGTCTTGATCCGCGCCATCAGTTCCCGCAGGCGAAAGGGCTTGCTGATGTAGTCGTCGGCGCCCAGCTCCAGGCCCATCACCACATTCACTTCATCGTCAAAGGCGGTGAGAAAGATCACCGGTGTGTCGTCCTTGGCTTTAATGGCCTTGCACACATCGTAGCCGCTGCCGTCCGGCAGGGTCAAATCCAGCAGGCACAGGTCGAATCGGCCGGCGTCCACCGCCTCCAGCGCCTGGGCCACCGTGGCACAGTGGGTTACCGTGTAGCCCTCACTCTCCAACGAATAACGCAGCCCCTGGGCAATGGCCGGGTCATCCTCCAGCATTAGAATATTCATACCACACCTCCTCGGCGTTCTCTCTCCATAGTACCACATTCCGCCCCGCCGCGCAATAGGCAGAGGTTGCCGTGTGTTCGCAGGCGGATGATAGCCACGCCTACCGTTTGCGCCATACGCAAAATACGGTGTTGTTGGGATAGAATGAGCATTGCACTTTGTGTGTTTATGTGTTAAAATCAGGATAGTATTGGCAAGTGTTGAACCGATTTGAGGTTGAATGGATGATCAGAGAAGCAAATGTAAACGACTATATCGATATTCACAAAATCTGCTGTCAGGATTTGGGTTATGACTGTAACGCCGATTTGGTCAAGGAAAGATTGAAGAATTTGGATTCAAGCAGAGAAAGGGTTTTTGTTGCCGTAATAGATGGTAAGGTCGTCGGTTATGTTCATGCGGAGCAATACAACACGCTTTATTTTGAAAGCCTGGTCAACATTTTAGGTTTAGCCGTGTCAAAAGCATATCGCAGGAGGGGCTGCGGCAAAGCCCTTGTGCGCGCTGTGGAAAATTGGGCAAAGGTATGTGGCATACACGCCGTTCGGCTGAATTCCGGGCAGTCCAGAACAGAGGCGCACAAATTCTATCGTTCCATCGGGTATGACAACGAGAAAGCGCAGATTCGGTTTTTTAAAAATTTAACAAAATAGATGATGGATCAAATGAAGAATAACCGTGTGAAAACAGATTTCATCGTCAAAAAGCAGTTGCTCGGAATTTTTCGGGCAGCTGCTTTTCCATTTGTCGATTTTATAGCGCTGAAACGGCACGCAATCGGATCATGCCGCAATGGGTAAAGAAAAACAGCACTTCCGTGTTGGAAGTGCTGTTGGGATAATCTGTATAAATTATCTCTTTGAGAACTTTTCACACGCAAAGATTGGCTTGTTTACAGGGCTTTTGTGTTTATTTGTTGCTTGTGTGTTGTGTACGGAGAACAATCCACTACTACTCAAGCAAAGTATCAATATGATTCATTCGTTTTTAAGTATTGCTTAAGTGACGCAGCATTTGAAATTTGTGTAGAAAAGTACTCAATTAATCTAAATATTTTGCTATAGATTTCGTTAAAACGATCCTCATCTAAACTTAATGATTCTAATTTATCGCCGTGGGCAATTTTGTTTCTCATTTCTAAAAGAACTTCGTCGATTAAAACATAATCTTCCTCATACTCATCAGTCGGTAAACCTATTGCACTCATTATCTCAGTAAATATAGTTGAATTTAAATTGCTATTCGCTGAAATAATATTCTCTGTAGGAATGTTAGAGCCTTGGTTATATCTACATAACAATTTATTGACAATTTCTGTTTGTAAAGTAACCTTTTGGGTTTCATCGAAGTGTCTAATATCATTCTTCAGTGTAATTGCTAAAAAATTTGGTTTAAGTCTATTATAAGGGATTTTTAAACTGGAAACATAAACCAAATAATAATAAGCTAAATTTTTTATCGCACCTTCCCAATGTGCATAAAGCAAAGCAATTCCAGCACGCAACGCTGTATTCTTTGCGAAGTTGCGTGCTGTATTTATATTTGCTTTAACGGCAGAGAGTTCTTTTTTTCTCCAAGCAATTTCAGAATCAATTACATCTTGAAGTTCATCCTCTGTTCTTATTTTCATACTTTAAAGTACTCCATACTAAACAAAGAAAGGTCTTTGTATCTTGGTATTGATTTAATTCCTGGTGTCGTATTTCTTTTATACTCATCTGTTTCAAAAATGCTATTTGCTTTTTCTAAAAGCCATTCATCACGATTTGGTAGTGAAATAATATCATTGATGTTTTTGAAAACCCATGTGGCGATAATCTCAAATACAGCTGCCATAACTGGCCCTAAACGCTTTTGTCCACAATATTTTTTAAAGGAATCTTCACCTAATACACCATATAACAATTGAAATGTTGAAACAAATCTTTTCCTAATATCGTCAGTATCTAAATCAGCTCTACACAAACATATGGTTTCCTTGTCTAAAAGCTCAGAAAAATCCGAGTAATTATTTATACTATTCCAATCAACGCTTTGAGTAATCAGCAACCTCAATAATAATTCTACTCTATATTGTTCATCTGCTTTTCTATCAGTTATAGGCAAACAACTTTGAAAATTAGCATCTCTGTTTAATTCCATTACAAATTCATAGAATGCCTTGTTTGTCATTATCATCAAACAGTTTCTTACTTCTTGATCACTCAACAGAGAACCACCAGTATTTAATCTTTGGAATAGTTCATATTTAGTGTTTGGATCACTCTCTTTCTTCATAATAATAATATCCATCCTAGAACGCTTGAAAAACAATTGTTGTTCCTTGGTAAAACTTAATTCAGAATTTTCGCAATTCCATTGCATTCCAGCGAATGAAGGTAAATAATCAGTCTTTTGTAAAGTTAGTGGCGGCAGTTGATTATCATCTTCATCTTTACATACACCAACAAATTGAAAAATAGTAGATAATCTCTGAACACCATCAATAACATCCCATACGCCATCATCGTTTTGACTTACAAAAATAGAAGGAATCGGAATATTTAGCATAATTGACTCTATCAGCTTAGTCTTTTGGTATTCACTCCATCTGAAAACTCGTTGGAATTCAGGATGTATATCCATTTCACCATCTCTATATAGATTTATTAACTCTCCAATTGACATCTGATAAGATTCTCTGAATATTTTGCTTGATCGCTCTTTTAATTCATCTTGTAAAGACATAGTGTTTCCTCCTCGTATAATATCTATATTAGCTTCTCTTTAATCTTCTATGTTGTAGTTTTTTCCAAATCTTTCTGCATTGCTTGCACCAATCAGAATCGATACCAAGCAAATCAATAATTGTTTGATCTCCAATATCAAGTGCAAGTTCAATGTTTTGATTATTACGAACGACGTTATCTATCTGATTGATAATGTCGTTTTTCTTTTCGGGAGATAGATCCTGTATTTTGGGCAACATAATGTTTCCAACCTCACCCGGCAAGATTTCTAAGACACCGCCGCCATAGCTTCTGCCGCAAATCTCAGTAAAAGCAAAGGAAATACTGTTGTAGTACGAGATCAGAACCAGTTCTGGATCTACTCCTTCGTAAAATTTGATTCTATGTGTTGTATCGGTTGAAACCGCATTGCATCGGTTCAATACAAACTTTGGATAAAGATTATTACGACGCAAGAAGAAAGCATCAGGAACCCACACAGACGGAACAATGTACCACCTATCACGGATAGAACACTTATATCCTTTGTCCTCTCCTGAATCCTCACCAAGTTTGATATACTCTTTATGTTTTTCAGAGTATTGCTCTAAAGGAGTATCAGGGAAGTATATGAGCCTAGCTCGTTTTCCGTCTTTACGGTTTTCGTCCCAATCTTGGCTTGTAAAATAAACGCCGTGAAGGTGAGAACTTCTTCCTACTAACGGTAAAGTTACATCTTCTAAATCGTACATTTCACAAACTTCGTCTGTTACCGAAAAGTAATTATTATTTCCGGTCGTAATACCTACATTAATTAAACCATAATCCGAAAACCTCGTGAAGCGTTTATCGGTTTTTATAGTATTGATGAGTTCCATTTCTTTTGCAGATACAAAATACTTTGTCCACTTTTCTTTAACGTGTTGAAGTTTTTTAAATCCATTTTGACTTAAGTCAAGTTTATCAAAATCATCAAGATTATTCATTTCGACGATCCTGATACCCTTTTCTTCTCCGCCCTTTTCTCCGATAAAAACAATTACTTCTTGCTCAATGTTTGGAAACACTAATTCTTCAAATGTGATTAGTGTTATTTTTTGCAAGTGGTTGGATAGATAAAGCCGCAGATCTTCTGCATAAGCAACTTGAAGTATCTCAGCAGGTAAAACAAACGCTATTTTACCATTTTCGGAAAGCATTTGAACACAGGCAACTACAAAAGCAACCCAAGCATTAATCAGTTTGTTTGCTTTCATACCGTGGGTTGTAAGAATATTAGACTGAATTTTTCGTTGTTCTTCTGTCAAGTACTGATAACGGATATATGGAGGATTACCGAGAATCAAATCGTACTGACTGGATTTGTAGTTCCTTTGATAAAAATCGAAGAAATCCTCGCAAATGACATCAACATTTTTCGTTTCTTTGTAGCGCTCAGCAACCTTGTTTGCTTCCTCGCTCTCAATCTCAATAGCTTGTATCATCAATATTTGTTCCATTAATCCAACAGAGAATAAGCTATCAAGGAAAACGCCATCGCCACAACTTGGTTCTAATACAGTTTGGATGTTTTCAGGCGCAAAAAGGCTAACCATTGCATTTGCTAAACGCAGTGGCGTATAATATGCCCCTCTTAATTTTTGTTCAGAGCTGTCCTTTTTGAGCTTCATAAACTACCTTCTTAAAAATCCAATCGATATACACGAGAAACCAAACCGTCTATTTTCTTAATTAGTGTATCTTTCTGACGAACAAGCGTTGTCTCAATCTGCTTAGGCGGGCATCGATCTAACATATCGTTAATAGAATACACCTCACGACTTGCCTCTACAACTCTATCATATAATGCTTTCTGTTTAGAATCATTAAAATCAAGCTGTACAAAAGGAAGTGAAGACAGCACAAATGTCCCCCTTGAAACAAATCCACCTTCAAAATCACTACCAACTATTTGAATGATTCTCTCAGTGTAAGAATTTGCAAGCCACGCTTGAATGTATTCCAATTCATAAGAACTATCATTCTTTTTGGCAACAGCACAATAACCTGCTGTACCGCCCGAAGCAATCAACATATCCTCATTATCTAAAGCATACATCGGATTATCTTTAGCCATAACTTTTACAATAAGTTTTGGTGTATTAATAAATGCCGTTAATGCTTGTGTTCTGCCATACTGATACCAAGTATCTGCGGTAGCATTCGGAACATCTCTTTTTCCTGAACTTGATACACTTTTCGGAACCAATCTATCATAGTAATCTGACAGGTAAGCAAATGCGCCGGGATAATCCGACTGCATTCTTTCTATTGAAATCAAATGTCCGCTTTTATCATATGGGAAAATAATTCTTTTGTCGGTTGAAAGCTTTGTATATGTTGTTAAACCTTTTTCTGTTGCTTTAGTAGGTTTGAAATACGGTTTCAATATTGACTTCTCTATTTCGTATTTCTTGTTGCCTTTTTGAATAGTAACAGTAGTATCATTTTCATTGATTATTTCATCCCCGGAAAACCAATAAATCGGTTTGGGTCTTTCAGCACTTGTTTGAATACCATTAAAAACCTCTGCAACCTTTTCTAATGAAACACATACGGATTCAATATTTTTAATGGTAGCTAAAAATTCAAAGTCCGGTGAAAGTTTCCACGGAAGGTCATTCAAGGAAGAATTATTAAGTTCAATACTATCTGTCGGTTTTCCCAACCACAAATCATTAGCAGAATCGACATTTGTATATGTAAATCTTTCTTGAACTCGTTTTTGAAGTAACACAATGGAACTATATATCGTCTTATCTTCAAATAGCTGCGCTGCTCCAAAGTCATCAAGGCTAATTAAATGATTGGATAACATACCACGCAATTTAGCGCCAGCACTAATCTTAAAGAATTTGTTTGGAACGATATAACAAACATATCCTTCGTTTTTTACTTTTTGCAGAGCACGCTCAAGAAATATAAAGTACTTGTCGAACTGTTTGTGGGATGATTTATACTTGTTTTTATAAATTGTGAACTCAGCATCGGACAAGAGTTGATGCATATCTTCTGTTGTTACATACGGCGGATTTCCCAAAATCACATCAAAGCCATCTGTCGGCATTTCGTCCCAATCATAAGGAACTATCGAAAGAATTGTATCTGTCGAGTAACGTTTGTCTGCAAACTCGTGATTCCCAACCAAAGCATTACCGTGAAGAATGTTATTACTTAATTTCGGCAGTATAGGCGTAGTATCACGCACAGAAGGCTCAGTTCCATTTTCAATAAGTTTAATCAATAACGAGAATTTAGCAACTTCTACAGCGTGAATATCAATATCAATTCCGAAAATGCAGGAACAAAGTATTTGTTTCTTTTCATCTAAAGGAAGCTTATACTTACCGTTCCCGATTTCAATCAAATGATCTGGTTCATTTGTCAAGTACCACTCTACACAATAAGCTTGCAAATATTGAAACGCTTCTTCAAGATAAACACCAGAACCGCAGGCTATATCAGCTATACGCAAATTGCAGATCTCTGCCGGTGATTTACCTTTGCAAACATTCGACAGCGATTTCTCAACCATATATTTTACAATCTCAGTTGGAGTTGTAACGACAGATCGATTGGCGCAATCTTTCTTTTTAGCTAAACCCATCCGACCATTTTCAAGCAAGATAAGTTGTTCTGTTAAGAACAGCTCATAAATCTTACCTAACATATTCGGCTCAATAATGTTAAACATATATGGGCTTTGCGGATAGTATAACCCTTCGATCATTTCAACAATTACATTGTTATTCAAATCAAAGATAATATTTTCGCCAGAAAACATACCTGAATTATAACGTTTATCTGCTTCTCTAAACAGTTCCTCCAGCTTAGTGTGCAACGCATCCCTATCCGATATAGTTTCATTCAGTTTATGATAAAGCGGAAGATTTCTATCTTCGCAGATTCGTAAAAATACGATTTGGTTAATAAACTCTTGAACAACATCATTAAGCTTCTCTAAAGATGTGTATTGATTCCCTTTAGAATAAAGTTCGTTACTAAGTTTAACTCTCCAGTCATTGATTTGATTTAAAAATAGATTATCTACTTGTTGCTTTTGGCTGCCTTCGCCTTTAAATGTGTCGTTAAAAAACTTGTCAAACTCTCCGGAATATACCGAATCTTTTGAAACAAGGTGAAATATCTCGTCAAACTTATCAATATAATCCTTGTAATGATAGCAACGGTATCTTGAAACTCGACAATCATCAGTCTCTTTTGGTACAGTTGTAGTATCATAAATAATGAAATATTCAAAATTCGTTAGTATGGAAATCTTGTGCTTTGCATTCCATCCGTATTTTCTTGCCTGCATAGCTGGAGCAGATTCAGTATCAATGTCAACAGAAGGCTTTTTCGCTTCTACAAATAGCTTTGTTACACCACGAAGTGTTAATGAATAATCCGGACGATCTGTTTTATTTGAATAGTTTTCTGCAATAACTTCTCGGTATTGTGGAGCTAATCCAGCTTTATTAGGAACATCCCAACCCAACAATTGTAAAAACGGATCTATATACTCAATCCTGCAAGAGTGTTCGTTATAAGCGTTTTTCCCGTCCTTGTATGCAGTAATGTTATTATCAAATCTGGTAACTAAATCTTTGAGAGCATCTTTTCTAACATTCATTAAGAAATCACCTGTCTAATTGAGCATATACTTGGGATTATTATATCATAGCTTTTCTCAAAATCCAATAGTTTAGCGCCCGAAATTTTATCTTTCGGGCGCTAAATCACTTATTTATAAATCAATTCTGTATTAACGATTTCCGTTGCACGGTTACGGATATTGTTCATTCTCGCAACCCACATCATTTGGTTTTCCGCTTTGAGCTGTTCG
>ERZ1023650.198-NODE-198-length-12236-cov-8.986208_pt1 | contig 12236 bp, 5 predicted proteins | sample MGYA00380337_ERZ1023650 | MGnify/ENA primary metagenome ERZ1023650 (study PRJEB33179, sample SAMN07449042) | human gut metagenome | biome: Human-gut; feature: Human associated habitat; material: Faeces | host: Homo sapiens | place: India:Kasaragod | collected...
TTTCAGCATGAACCTTGGAGGTTCAGCTGCAGCCCCATTATACCATTATCTGGATGATACATTAACCAAATATGAAGAGATCTACGGCAAACGCGCCACAGAAGCTACGCTCAGCAACCGTTTTACCGGTATCATAGAAAGAGCTTACCAACAATCGGGAGAGCAAGTTGCCGTATTGGTAGATGAATATGATGCACCCTTACAGCACTCCTATCTGACAGATAGACACGAAAAATGCCGCAATCTCTACCGTGACTTCTTCACAGGTCTGAAAGACTACGGCTATTGCATCAAGTGTGTCTTCCTTACAGGAATCACCAAGTTTACGCAAATAAGTCTGTTCAGCGTTCTCAACACATTAAGCAATATCAGCTTTTACAACTGCTATGCTACCATCTGCGGATTAACGAAAGAAGAAATCTTGGAAAATCTGAAAGATGAAATCCAGGTATTGGCTGCCCAAAAGAAATGGGATATCGACCAGACCATGCATGAACTGAAAGATATGTATGACGGTTATCATTTCTCTGAAAGTCTGCAGGGTGTTTACAATCCGTTCAGTGTCATCAGTGCCTTAAAAGAACGTCGTCTAAGACCCTATTGGATTGCTAGCGGTGCTACAGAAATGCTGCCCAAAATACTCACCAACTTTGAGAAAGATGTAGAAACACTGGACGGCAGCCTCATCGACATGGATTACATCGAAACGGCAGACATCAGCAAAGACAATCCAAAGCTGGTACTCTATCAGTTAGGCTTCCTGACTATCAAGGACGTAATTGGAGAAGCCTACAGACTGGGATTTCCAAACAGAGAAGTAAACGGATTCCCACCACTACGCTGATGCTTATGCTGCCAGCAAGAAGCAGATAAGTAAATAGCTTTGGATTGCTGATTGACTGGTCACATAACTAAAACAAACGCAAAATCCCATCGCTCGCAAGAACGATGGGATTTTGCGTTTTATACTCTTTTCTGCTTTTTTACCAAAAGGCGTATGGTCGTACAACTAAAAGGTGTATAGTCGTACAACTAAAAGGTGCATAGTCGTACAACTAAAGGGTGTATAGTCGTACAACTAAAGAGTGTATAGTCGTACAACTAAAGGGTGTTGCCACTAGACTCGGCAGACCTGCTGACTGCAGTCAGCAGGTCTGCCCACTATGCTCAGCATCTCTGCTGAGTATAGTGGGCAGACTTCTTAAAGCAGACTAAGCTTTCTGGTTATTGTAGCTTGGGTATCCTGCATAGATACCTTAATAATATATACTTCCTGAGGAGAAGCCGTGGAGACTATAGGAATGCTGACAGATGCTGCACCTTCAGCCTTTCTCGATGCCACCAGTCTTCCATCAAGGGTATAAACCTCCACCTTATTTAATAGAGGAGCACTCACCTTGGATACGACGATCAATCCCCGGGATGGAGAATAGATCTTCACGTCACTCTCGCCCATCTCGGCATCTTCGATGCCAGTGGTACTGCGAGTCTGGGTCAGGAAGTATCTGCCGTGCTCGTTTGCCTGCACCTTCACTTCCTCGCCATCCTTTATCTCCTGATACTTTCGGGTGGCAGCATCATAGAGATAGAGAGGAGAAGAGAGACGAGAGATGCCATCAATTGCCAGCAAGACAGAAGCTGAATTGGCGGAACTTCCTGCATCTCCAGATTCTACACCAGAAGAAGCACCAACCACTCCTAATGGCATCCAATCGATATTCGGCAGGGAGTTCAGGGCCACAGCCTCATCGCCTGCCACCGTATAAACCACCGGAACTTCCTTCAGCTGGGCATCATAGAGCAGCTGGGCATCCTCAGCCTCATCGTAATCCTCAGAAGCATTGGCATCAAGCACTACCTTCGAACGACTGCTATAACCCGAAGCTGATGCTGCGGTAAGGGTTAGGGATACCTGATCCTGCCCCTCATCCGAAGCCGTTTTCACTCCGCCAAACACTTCTCTATCTACCGTCATCGCCGACGTAAAGTTAAGCTGCGAAGCACTCTGTCCATCTTTCAGACGGACAAAGAACGACTGCATCGGCGAAATCTTCACATCGTTCTTCGACTCATACGTGGTGGTTGCCATATCCAGATTATTATAGAGCTTCAACACACCATCCTCGTAAACATAGAAGCTAGACTGTAGCGATGGATTTGCCTTCAGGAACTTATACATGCTGAGCGTAGCCATATAAGGATTGCCCACCAGATAATAATTGTTGCCATCCTGCAACTGCACCAGCGAATAACTCATCTTGCCCAAAGCATTCTCCTGTGCATCGGCATTTACCACCAGGCGATAAGCATTCTCCTTATCTACATTCGCCGAAAGCGAACTCTGCTGCTGCGAAGGCTCTTCATAGACATATTGTATATCTGCCTTCGGCAAACGGAGCAGCATATCGGATGCATTGCCGGCCGTATATTTGTCTCCCATCCTGATAGCCACGCCCTCCAGCGGCTGATATTTCCTATCCACCTTATTATATACGTGGCTCCAGTGGGCTGAAAGCGCACTGAGGCTCTGGTTCTCGAACGAGATGTCGGTGCCCGAATAATCGTAGGCGCTATAGTTGCCGCCCAAGGTTGTTACTTCCTGGGCAGAAGCATCATCCCAGCTTCGCTGATATACAGGACTGGTTACACGATTGTTTACCGATGGTGAGAACGAGATTGGCTCGAACGCCTCCGTCTCCTGTCTGCCCGATGCTGCCGGCACATAGATGTCGCCCGCATAGGTATCCTGCAAAGGCGAAGTGAGGGCATACCAGATGTTGGATTTCATCTCCTTTTCTACCCACGCCTTGTTGTATATCAGATAACACTGGTTGAGCAGTTCGCCTCCCGGCTTGAAGTAAATCTGGTCGCAGGTGTTGCCATAGAAGGGTTCACACTCCAGATTGCCGTCAGCATTCAACCCGTGGCTTTCGGTATTGGCATCCCATTGAGCAAGCATATCATACTGGATATTCGTGGTAGCCGCATCGCCCTTGGCATTGCTCAGTTTGGTAGCGATGCCCGTAGATTTCTGATAAGCAATGTATCCCAAAGATGGGAAATACAAACCGCTCAGATTAGGTATCGTTACCTTGGTAAACTTCATCGGCACATATCCGCCACCCTGATAATCCGTATATTGGTTCTCCTTTTTATAGAGTTCGCTGCGGGCAGAACGGCGCCAGTTATCATCATTGTTCCATGCCGCACTCATCTTGTTATTGGCAGTAGGATTCCAGGTGGCGTATTCCGGTACCACCGCAAAGCGGATATAGGTTTCGCCCGAGCAGAGTACCGTGGTTCCCTTATGGCCATCTTCACGGAAAATCAATACGCCTTCATACCAGTATCCCTCATGCAACTGCACATTATTGGAAGAAGCAAATTCACTTCCCGTTTGCGGCATAAACTTCAACGCCAGCTGATTGGAATTTCTCTCGATATTATCGTTCTGAAGATTCGCAAGAATCAAGCCTTCCCCTATTCTATCCTGATAGGCAGGGTCGTTGGTATCCGAAAGATACATCACCCGGGTAAGTTGCGACGCATCCAGATGGTCCTTTCCGCCAGCTACAACAAAGTAGAGGCGATTGGAATTTTCTGCCACAAAGTGCTTGCCGCTAACCGGAATACAGAAGTATCCACCCTTGGCTTCCTGCTGAGCCAAAAGGGCTACCTGCGGCAAACCGATGCGAACCGTGCGAACATAATTGTTAGGATATGCCACACCCGGAACACCCAGATCCAACTGCGGTCCGTTCTTCACGACACGAAGCTTGAACGACATCTCATCGAGACAAATCTGATAATCCACGCCACCCTGGGTGATGGTAGAACTGGTAGGAATCACACGAACGGTATGATCGCCCACACTCAGCGGGATGTTCTTGAACTCAGCGCTGCTTTTTAATCTCGGAGTCGTTTCTTTATCCACATACCAATTATAAAGCACACCATTCAACTGGATGCTACCGCCATTGTTCTGGTCAACGGTCTGCAACTGTGCCTTGATATTATATTCAGGCTTAGCATTGTCATCGCAAGGAATGGTGACGGTGGTGGTGATGCTTCCATTGGCATCGGTAACCAGCACCTTCTGCTGCACCATCTGGAAATTCTCGCTATAGAGAGAACATACATCCGAAGGCTTTCCCCACGAAAGCTGGTTCTTATCCGCCACCGTCTCATCCTCAAAGGCGAAACTTACATAGTAAGTCTGGTTCGACTGCAGATTGAAGTATCTGTTGGCAAGCACCACGTTCCACTCGTCATTGAATTTCTCATACATCGGCTTTCCATCCACCAGTCGGCTTTGATCCACATAATTATAAATGGTGGTGGTTCCCCAATCGTAGCAAGGCTTTTCTGCCGTGCCATAGTTTACATTCTTCACCGGATGGCCATCGGCATCTACGAAACGGAAGTAGAGTTTCTTTTCTGTATTGTCGGCAAGCGCCGCCATAGTTTCCTGCAAAGCCCTCAACTTGATGAGGATGGAGGTGGAAAGAGAAGCATCCTTTGCAGTGTTCTTATCAGGACAGATAGGCGAGCTCTGAATAACATCCACCTTGGAGGCCTTGGTGTAGATGCGGAGATCATCGAAGGCATAGTCGGCACCCTTGGTATCCTTACACATGTTATCCACCACCAGTTTGAAGTCGGTGAAATTATTCACACCGCTCTCCTTCTGCAGCACCATTTTTCCGTAAACCTGATACCATTTTCCTACATTAGCACCATCATCCCCCACACGGTTTCCTGAGAAATTACCGGATGAGAACGAGTGGAGCAGCCTGCGCTCCGTTTCCTGGTTGTTCTCATTGTAATTCACGCCATAGAGCTTGAACATCAGCTGCGGGCGCTGCGCACCGGTGGTCATATCGGCAATGGCAGCACTGAAAATCACCTGCGAACCTACACAGAGATCAGCACTGAAATCTGCCTCGGCAATCTGACGACTCTCATCGGAGGCATCGATATAGAGGAAATGACCGTATTGAGCCCCATTCGTATTTGCGTAAGTACGGTCGTAGAGCTGGGCAGTAGGCCACCACCAGTAACCATCAGTTCCAGTTTGCCCATCTCCAGACTTTCCTTTTACATTTGCAGATTTATAAAGTCCATAGTCTCCATGCAGCGGTGAATGCTTAGGATTTACATACATATTGCCTGCCGGAGCGAAATCCATCAATTCACGATAGACAAAGCCATAGCTTCGCCTGCTCCATTTAGAAGGCAAGCGGTCTTGGTTATCATCCGGGCTTGTAGGAGCCAGAAAGGTCTGTTCATCATCATCATTATCAAAAGAGACGGTACTGACAGAGCGATAATGATCGTCTAGATAGGAATTCAAGCGGGTATTCTGATTTGCCGTCTTCAGTTCGTCCGTGGTCATCGGATACTGGTTGAACAGCTGGCAGGTGAAATTGGCGATAGGGCACATTTTTTTTTCATCTTCAGAAAGCGCTATAGCCACCACATAAATGCGGTCGCCATACTTAAAGGTCTGCTTGCTGCTGACTCCTCCACCATTCAGATTTCGCCAGGCAGTAATGCCCGCATCATTCAGCAAGTTCAGGCTCAAATCAAAGAAACGGGGCGCATAACTACCTCCTTTATGAGTCCACCAGACAAACTGGGTTTTATCGGAATTATAGACACGCCATTGCACTTTAGTTGCCTGAACAACCTCTGAAGAGAAATCCGACTCCTTTATCTTATGCGCCTCATTCTCTGCAAAGACATGATGCGTATAGCTATTATTCATGGGATGGAAATAATAGTTGGTCACATCGCTCTGGTTGAGGCGGAGTGTCATAGAGGCAGAGGCATCCTTCAATCCTGCCGAAACACCCTTTCCGTCTTCATAAGAATAATCCCGGGCACTTCCTGTTTCCAGAAGTTTCTGCTTGATATCATTCGCCATCTTTTCTGCCGGCATAATATGGAAGATATATCGGATAGAAAGGGTTGGTTCATGCTCGAAGCTTGTTCCGCTGCAGCCATCCACATATCTGCTCACATCGCAGGCTATGGTCTCCCCTGTCCAGGAAGTATCAGAGGGACGGGTGTATATTACGCCCACCAATTTGCGATTTGGCTTGGATGAAAGATTATAGGCAACCAAACCTTTATCTACACCACGGGAATCCTTCATACTTTTCAACTTGCTTCTGAAAGAATAAGAATATGTCTCCAACTGAGCAGAAGCCTTATCAGTATCGTAATTATACCATCTGAAATATCCTCTAGGTTCCAAATCTGCACCATCGCCCGAATAACCGGAAAATGGCAAAGACAATTCCTTGGAACCGCCACTAGGGATAGCGATATAATAATCATACACATGCGTCTTCTGGCGAAGACAGTCTGTTGAAGCATCTATCACCTCGTAATCGCCTTTCTTGTTGGCAATACCTTCAAAATGCTTAAATGTCTGGGAATAAGCCATCCCAGGCATCAAGCAGATGATGCCCAGGATGAACAATATGTATTTTGAAAATAAACTATTTCCTTTCATAGCCAAAAGTCTTTGTATTTAATACTATTTTTTCAGTATTCTTTCCTGCCCGGGTCAGGTCCACTTGCTTCATGGTAAAGCGAACCTTGCGGGAGATGATAGGAGACGTACCCAAGCCATTCTGTTCCTTCACCTTGATCTTCATTGTATAAATGGCAGAACCTGTACGGTTGCCCATTTCTCCTTCCAAACGATAAGCAGATGGTATCCAAGAAGGCGAAGCATCGAAGATGTTTACACCATCAGCTCCCTCCGGATTCTGCTCCTGCAGCTTCCAGCCATCAGAACCTGTTTCATCCGTTCCCATCTGCCATTCACTCACTGACAGGGTCTGAGAACCAGTACGGCTCAACTTGATGACCTCGGGCTTGATATGAAACTCTCCATAATAACCGAAGTCAAGCGAAAGGTTTTCGCCAACATCCGTTACCTTCGGCAACACACCGATTGGCGAGAATGCCTCCACCGTCCATCTAATCTGATAATCCTCCAGCTTGATAGGAATCTTCAGATAATCATTGCGCCGGATTTCATTCCATGATAGCATAGCATAACGATGGTTACTGGTAGCTCCCGTAACCGCATCTACCGTAGTAAGCGAAAGAATAAAATATCGGTTGCCACCATCTTCGCCCTTATCTACCAGACTCTCGTTCATATAGAAACAAGCCGTTTGCTTAGCTCTAGCCTCAATGGTTATACCATCGTTTTCGGCAGCCGTCAGCGTGATGGTTCCTTTCTTTGCCGAATTTGCCAGATTCACTTGCAATTGGTTATTCGAATCCACATTAGGCAAAAGCTTGATATTCGGATTACCATTCTGGGTAACATCCGAAAGGGTGATGGTCTTCAGATTGATGGGATGATCCGTGGCATTGGTAATGGAGAGCTGTACCTTAGCCACCATACGGATAACCTCCAGATTGATGACTTGCTGGTTAGTTGTTGTTATATTCACTACCTGCTTATTACTCATCGGATAACCATTCTGAAAGTCAGGTGTCATCAACTGATGGAAGAGTTGACAGTTGCCATCCATCTGATAAGTCTTTTCATCAAAATCAGCTGGCAACGATTGCCCAACAGATGTGCTGGCATCCAACCCGATCTCTTTAGGCTTGATATTGGCAAAGGAATAGAAGGTTGTCTCTCCAGTATTCAACTTTACAAACACCTGGTCTTTCTCCACCTCCGTAACACCCAGAGATTTCAAATCGGAAGTGATAATCTTCTCTATCTTTCCATTCTGTACCACCACCACAAACCAGCTCTTCATCATTTCTCCAGGCAAAGCTTCGGTATCCGTCTCCCAAGCCGCCCTGGTCTGAGATGACCGGGAAGACTGCGAAGTTTGGGAAGATAAGGCAGATAGCCGCAACGTCACCCCTACCTGGTTCGCAGAATCAACCAGACCGGGATAGGAAGTTGCTTCATCGCCAGCAGAACAAGCTGCCAGCAAGCATACTGCCCAAATACATATATAATAGTATATCTTCTTTGCCATATTTATATTTTGAAAAGCCCAAGGCTATTCCTATTTATTATTTTTCTCGTTTTATAATTCACAATTACATCACAATCTCGTCGTGAGTGAGGACATTCCACTTCCTGACCGTCAACTTCACGAGATTCTGACCATTGCTGCGCTTATATACCTCGAAGGTATAATAATGGTCGCGCACAATATCATTGATGGTTGTACCTTCCCCTCCACTATCTGTATAATCAATGAAACGCAAGGTGTATTCCTTCTCGTTACCGGATTCATCCGAATAAACGCTTCCATTTAATTTAAGTTTCAACTTGATGAAGCATTTATCCTCATCATTTCTGCCCGTATTCTTATATTCAGGCAAATAGATGGGAACATTATCTTTCATCGTAATGCCACCAGTTTGTTTTGAATCATAGAAATGCTCAAATTCCTCATGAGTAAGCGATGCGGTCCGTTCGCATTCTGCATACTTAATGGGCATACAATAGCCCTTATCATTATAGTTGAAGAGTTGCATACTATATATGCTCCATCCACTTTTCTTCATTTCACTGCTCAGATTCACCTTCACCTTGGCTACCGCCCTCAACAGGTCGATATCCGAGAAATCCTGACGCTTACCGGCAGTAAGCGTGAAAGATACTTTCTTGACGCCCCACATCGGCAGATACTTAGGATTGGCTTCGTAATTAAACGACTTCTGGGCAATAGCCTCATCGTTGTAGCCTTTCTGTAAATCTTCCTCACTCATATCGAAATTGGCATAAACCACCATTTTTCCTTCGAAGTGATTGCCCACAAGCACCTTGTTGCTCACCGGCAAAGATCCGGTCAACCGGTAGATATTACCGCCCAAATGAACAAGTACCATGTTTTGCAGGATTCCTGCCATTTGCTGATTTGCCTGATAGAAAACGACGTGGAATCTGCTAAAGTCGATACTGTTTTCCATCTCCGTTCCCGGATTCTCAGTCTCGTCGTCTTCACTTCTTGAAGCAATCTGCTTCCCCCCCGACTGCCCTGTTCTTGTATAGTTATCGGTATCCGTACCTTTCAGGCAAAGGGTAAGCGTGATATGGGCTTCGGTATTTTCTGCCCCTGTATCTCCCTGGTCGCATGAGACCAAAGCAATACAGCCCAGCCAAGCCATAGCAGTAGCCAAGAGAAACTTGAACAGTCCCTCAGCACATCTTATTCCTTTCATCTCATACATCATGAATCAATATTATAATCAGGAAAACTCCTAACTTCTATTTTTTAACTTCTACTTATTACATATCAGCTTTGCTCAGCACCACTCTCCACGAGTTGATGATGACTGAGGCAGACTGCCATTTGTGATTTTCGTCGATGAAGAACACAAGGTCGTAGGAATCCTGTCAATCCAGATATTCCTGATCGCTCATACTCTTGTTATAATTACCTTTTACCATCAGGGCATAATCTATCAATGGAATATTGATGATGCTTGCTCCTGTTGACTTGTTCCATACATGCAGACGCATATCATGACCTTTCACCATTCGGTTGGTTGACAACTCGGCGATGGCACACGCCACAGAAGTCTGCTCGCTGGTTCCTGAACTGACACCGGCAGTACCGGAGTAAGCTGACCAGGCGTTATAGGTAAGCATCTCATCCTCCATCAGACTGTTGTCGTAATCCATTTTACCATTGTTATCGGTAATCTGTAAGATGAAATCATCGGCACTGAGATTCACGCCCGACAGGTTTTGCAACACCACCTTGACCTGATTGGTATTCTTGGTAAGCGAAACCTTGACGGTTCTTGTTCCACCTTTCTCCATCTTGGTGAAATCGGCTTTTGCCAACTGTCCATGGAAGAGCGGAGTCAGATCATGGTCGATGATTCCCTTATCAGCACGATTCACCGTAGCCTTGAGCACATCACAGGCTGAAGAGCCTATGCTTGCCTGTCCAAAAGTATAGGAGTCAGCATAACGCTCTTCGCCCTGTGCCCAAACGAGAAGATCATAGACACCAGGAGTCAGGTCGTCGATGTTCATACCCTCTTCGGCGATAATCTTCTCGGCAGCCTCGGTCTTGACATAAGCCAATTTTCCCTGCTGGTCGAAAGCATAAAGTGTGACGTTCTTCACCTCATGAGGGAAAGCGTCGGCAAACTTCATGTTCATATCGTAGATGAACTGCACCTTCAGATGAGTCTTCAGCAGTTCCTCACATCCCTCATAGCTATCGTGCCAATAATCACAGGATGCGAGCAGCAAACCGAGGATGGTGCAGCAAGAGAGCATCATCAGCCTTCCCTTCTCTTTGATATCATTTATAATCTTCTTCATTATTATTTTGTTATTAATATTCTAACTCTTCAATCATAGATAGAAATGATACTGCAACTGTAAAATTACTTACTTTGTTGCATCCAGATCTACCTTAGATGGAACAACGCGCCAAGAAAGTACATTGATACGTGCAGCAAGATACGTCAAATCGTCACTTGGAACAACCGGAACAATTTCCTTATTTGGATCATAAACAGGAGTACCAAAGCCCTTGATAGAATTGAGTTCTACCTGATAAGAGTGGTTACGAACTATACCATATTCTGCAATACTTCCTTTTTTGCCCAAGTGTTTGATTGGAGTATAATAATATGTTCTACCACCGTTATGAATCTCTACAGGAACAGCCTGTAAGTCTTTCTTTACGACAGCCATATCTGCAGCTACATAAGAACCGCCCGACAAACGATAGAGTTCTGTTATGCTAGACTTCAATTTAGCAACAACCTGATAGTCCTGCAATTTGAGAGAACCTTCAGTAGTAGTTGAAAATTCAATATCAGTTGGTTCAATCTTGTCATAAGTTGTAGTACCAGCTGAAGTTGTCATCTTATAATAAGTACCGAGGTCGTTAGCAATAACCTTTTTAACTTTATCCTGTCCCAAGAACTTCTGTCCCTTGTAAGTACAGATTTCTGCTGGCAAGATATTGCTAGAAGCATCAGCATAAGCCAAACGTGCTGTCACCAAGAACTTTGTAAGTTCACTCTTCATCGGATTATCATAAGCTTTACCAGTTGTTCCTAAATAATTTGTTGGCGTATTAGGCAAGGTATATAATGCATCTCCTAAGTTTGCCTTGTATTCACTAAAAGGATGATTTGTAGGAAGATGTGCAGGAGTTCCACCAAAAGCAATACCCTTTGACCAGAAGCAGCGATGGTAATCTCGCGAAGACCAAGGGGTACCAGTACCTTCAAAGCCAAGTGTCGCATCTGTCCAATTCTGAACATCAATCTGCTTATAATAAGTTGACTGATCATTCTCATCGGCAACTCCCCACGCCTCAATATATGCAAAAACAGGAATATCCTCAGTAGAACCATCTGACTTTGTGACAGTAAGGTCTCCAACTTTTTCCTTTGTTTTATATTTTCCATTAAAGTTGACACCATCCAATTTCACATCAGTAGTAACTTTCTCAAAGTTTGTATTATCTGCAGCAATTGAAGCCTTGACTTTTGCATTAATGCGCTCCACATATACATTAACAGGATTATCGAGCGCTTTTTCTTTAGTAGAATATGTTCTACCTGACAACAGAGTTGTACACAAATCTTTACCACCATCTTCATAAGTAGAATTAGTCATGACAAAACCGTTTTCGTCATGGAAAGTTTGTCCTGTCAATTCCGTACGCATTTTCGACCAACGGCTAACCATATTTTCATCAAGTTGAGAACTTCCAACTTCAGGGTTAACAACAGCCAACATTGAAGCAGGTGACACATTACTCTCACCACTCAATACCAAAACGGCCTGAGTCTTACCTGAAACTGTAACAGACTGATCTCCTTTTTCGGTTGTAACAGTCTGGTCTATCCAGTTCTGAACACCACCATTTGTTCCAGTATTCTGCAACTTATAGGCAGTACCATCTGCATTATAAAAATAGAAACGAACCTTATTGATTTGGTTCTCTAAATTTTCTCCATCATCATACGAACCACCACCTTGTTCATATGCACGACTAGCAGGAGCATTACCCACACTATTCAAGTTGATAACAAGATAAGAAGTTGAGCCTTCTGCATTCTCGCCACCATTACCTCCGGTAATGTCATCGCTGCTAGAGCAGGATGCAACCGTCAGCATCAATGCTGAAGCCAGCACTGATGAAAGCATCGTAAATTTCTTCATAATTATCATCTGTTACTTTGGTAATCTCAACACTTTC
>ERZ1023650.202-NODE-202-length-12052-cov-40.386013_pt1 | contig 12052 bp, 8 predicted proteins | sample MGYA00380337_ERZ1023650 | MGnify/ENA primary metagenome ERZ1023650 (study PRJEB33179, sample SAMN07449042) | human gut metagenome | biome: Human-gut; feature: Human associated habitat; material: Faeces | host: Homo sapiens | place: India:Kasaragod | collected...
CAGAGCACCGATAGGATGCTCCATCGCGGTCCTGACCGCCAATCGGCGGCCTCCCGATCTAAGCGATGCACAGCGAACCCTTTAGGGGGCAATGAGTTTTATAATGCCGCCTTTCGGCGGTCACGTCCATATGGAGTATCATAATCATTCTTACCCTCGTACATCCCTTCGCCACTTCGTGGCCCTCTTCCCCTAAAGGGGACGCAAGAACGTTACGGGATTTACTTTCAGTGTCATATAGCGTGAAAACAATTCTGCTGATTGGCTCGCTGCGCTCGCCTCCCCCTATCCGGCTTCGCCGGACTTCTCCACGGGAAAGCGTGTCACACGATTCTCAGGTCGCTTCGCTTCCTTACGAATCGTGTTCCCTTGCCACCCCTGTTCAGGGGGCAGAATAAAACACCGCGAGACAACCTTCTCATAAATCCTCCGCTCGAGATGACGAAAGAGCCGTGCCTGGACCGCATCAAAAAAGCGCCCCCAGCGGGGCGCCTCTGCCTTTGATTTCATCCATTAAAAGTCCAGGAAAGGGGCGGAATGCCCAGATAGAAAAGACCCATGCCCAGAGCATAGACGAAAACGCCGATAACGAAGAACTGGGCGCCCACGATGAGGACCCCCCTGGCAATAGAGAGAGGTCCGTGGAAGTTGGGATCCATGAACGTATAGGGATAGAGATGGGATTTCCCGTGGGTCACGATGGTCACCCAGGCCCTGAAATACACGAATACCACATAGAAAGCAGGGTAAATCATCCAGGTAAACATGGTGTACCAGTGCATGTCCCTCTTATCCACGAAGAAGATATAATCCACCAGCATCAGGATGGGGATGAAATAGTGAAATATGTAATTGTAGAAAGAAAAATGCTCGTAGCTGATATCGTTCAGCTTATGGGTGCGAATGGCACCGGGCCGTACGATGAGATGATACATGAGGGACAGAGTCCCCAGACTGGCCGCCACTATGTAACGGCAGTCCGCCGTATACAGGAAGGGCATATCCACCTGGAATAGAGTGGCCCCCAGCCACACCACAAAAAGGGTGAAAGTAGAAAACGTATAGTACTGGATCCTCGACCAGAATACAAAAGGCGTCAGCACCTTGTGCTTCATGAGAAGAATCAGACCCAAAATGAGCAGAATAAAGACTGCCCAGCGATAAATAAGCGCCGCCGGCATAGTACCTCCCGGGATAAGCTATGACTTTTCAGATGACCTATGCCATCTTCTCATACTTTCCCTGAAAACAGAAAAAGGGCCAAAGGCCCTCAAGCAGAAAGAGAATTATTTGCGATGCTTCCGGTTCCTCCGATTCTGCCTGCGCCGGGCCTCTGCCCGAAGCTGGCGAACCTCTTCCTTCTCCCTTACAGCTTCCTCCGCTGCTGCCCGCTGCTGCTGCTTCTGACGATAATTGTAAATATTAATGACCAGGCATACCAGGATCATGGCACAGATTGCCACAGTCCGCACATTGACACCATTGGTAATGATATTCCACACAGAAAATGCCACTGCCACGCCAAATAAAAGACCACGTGCTCTCATTCTTCCAAAAATCTCCTTTATCTCTGCTTCCCTTTGAAAGCAATAGTATATCATTGTTATGATAAATGATTTTGCCTTCAATGGCAAGGGGATTTTGAAAAAGGGCCGCTCCGCGGCCCGGGTGCAAAATGTTCAAAAGGTTCAAAGGGGAAGGTTCTTAGGATTGACCGGCCCTTGACCGGAGGGTTCTCAGGTTTGACGGGCCCTTTGGGCCCGAGGGTTGTGGTATCGCCGCTTCGCGGCGATAAGTATATATGCCCGCCTGCGGCGGGAGAACCATAAAACCGCGCCTTCGGCGCGAGGGAAATGCCCGCAGGGCGGTTGGCTTGTTTTCCATCGGGCGAAGTCCGGCTGTAAAGGTTTTCACTGCCTACAGGCGGCATATAAAATTGGTGCCCGCAAGGACACCCACTTCGCCAGCACAGCGATACTATATAACTCCCCTGGGCAAATGCCCTCAAACCGTCCGGGAGGCGAAGCCGGTCCCGAACAGAAACTTTGGCCCGGCGCGGCAGCGCACGGGCCATCAACCCTCGCGCCCGCAAGGGCGCGTTAAGGAAGCGCTGATTAAATCATTGTTTGCTTTTATTCTTGAATTTTTATGCAATGCGAGGAATGGGCTGACGCGAATAGCGAGCTATTTAAGGAAGCCCATGACGAAACAGTGCATAAAAATTCTTATAAAAGAAAACTCTATGAATTAATCAGTGCTTCCTTAACCTTTGGGAATACAGGTAAGCACCGCCAATGTCACAAAGTCACCAGGAAATGGCCAATCAGCATTTCCAGTGCCCTTTTCACCACCTGATGGAATCTTTTTTCCGCCAGCTCATACACTTCCTTTGGCGCCACGGCCTCGCTGTCTGTGCGCTTGGCTACCACGCCGCAGAGGGAACCGGCCGAAAGGCCCAGCACTGAGGTGAGGGTGAAGAGGGTGGCGTTTTCCATTTCAAAATTCGTACAGCCCAGGGCCCGGTATTCCGCAAGGCTCCCCTGCAGATTTTTCCGCACATAGCCGGAGAAGCTGTCGTAACGCTCCTGTCCCGGCCAGAAGCTGTCGGTAGATACGGAAATCCCTGTTTTACAAGGTACCTTCAGCTCCCGGGCCGCTTCTTCCAGCGCCAGGGTGATTCGCATATCTGCCATGGCCGGATAGGCCAGAGGCGCATAGGCTCGGGAAGCGCCGTCCCTGCGGACGGCTCCCTTATTGATGACCAGGTCTCCCAGATTCAAATCCTCCTGAATGGACCCGGTGGTGCCTACCCGGATAAAGGAGGTCACCCCCAGCCGGGCCAGCTCCTCCACCGCAAAGGTGACGCAGGGACCGCCCATGCCGGTGGACATGACCAGCACCGGTTCCCCGGAAACCCTGGCCTTCCAGGTAGTGAAATCCCGGTGAGAGCAGACGAAAGATGCCTTCTCATCCAGCGCCTTCGCCAATCCTTCCACCCGCCCCGGATCTCCGGGCACTAGGGCATACCGGGCACCTTCCGTCATCTCCCGGGAAAGGCCGGTATGATACATGATTTCATGAGGCAATGCGTAGTGAGGCATATTTTTTCTCCTTTTAGTGAGCTAGTGGACTGGTAATTGATTTATCGCCACATTTCTGTACAACTTCTATTTATTTCATTCCGTTGCGAATCTTAATTGTTTTAATCAAAGAATTTAGCATTTTAGCTGTCTGGATAGCTAATCCATAGCCACATCTATATCCTCCTGCATAAGGTATCCGTATTCTACACATAGGATAAGCTGTGTCTGTATTTCAGCAACTGACCCATTAGATATATACAGAAACCTGATAAAATCCTTTGCTGACCCACGGGATTGTCCTTCAGCAATATTGGACGCCACCGATGTAGCTGCCCGGCTCATCTGCGACTGTAAGCCCAAAAGTTCATTCTGTGGCAGCTTTTTACTTAGCCTGTGCACTTACTTAGCCAGCATAATAGATTTATGCCAAACGCTATAATCCCTGAAGTCCGTAAACCCCATAGACCTATCTCCTGTTATGTCACAAAAGTGCAGCATACCACTAGCTCACTAGGGAAGCGCTGATTAAATCATTGTTTGCTTTTATTCTTAAATTTTTATGCAATGCGAGGAATGAGCTGACGCGAATAGCGAGCTATTTAAGGAAGCCCATGACGAAACAGTGCATAAAAATTCTTATAAAAGAAAACTCTATGAATTAATCAGTGCTTCCCTAGTACACCAGCACACTAGCTCACTAACACACTAATTCATTTCTTTCCCTTCTTTCCCTTCTTCCCCTTCTTTCCTTTCTTCTTATCCTTTTTCCCGTGCTTCTTACCTTTCTTTTCTTTTTTGGACAGAAGTTCTTCTGCTTCCGGCAGGGTGCGGGCTTCGCTGATGGGAATCATATCTTCTTCATCCAGATTCCAGTCCCCTTCAATGTTGTCCTCGCCGTCCGGATCCCCCAGGGTGTGGGTCTTGTATTCCAGGTTCAGATCGTCGTCCATGGCATCGGCTTCCCCATTGTCCTCGCTTCTTCCTGCCAGCTCGGTGAGAATTTCCATCATTTCATCGGCCAGGTGGGAAATCTGGCGGATTCTTTCCTCCTCTGCCGGCCGGAAATCGGGGCTGGGGGACAGCATATAGGTCTGAAGGAAAGCCTGATTCTCCTTCAGATCCTGTTCCAGCCTATGAAGCCGTTCTTTCAGACATTCTTTCGTTTCACTGCTCATGTTTTATTTCCTCCTCTTCTTTGCCTTTCGTTACAAGGACTTTATCCACCCGCCGGTTATCGCAGTCCATTACCTCAAAGGTAAAGACGCCATACCGGGCTTTTTCTGTTTCTTTCGGTATATATCCAAGGAGATAGGTAATGAACCCTCCCAATGTCTTGTAGTATCCTTCCGCTTCTCCCGGCAGCTCGTCTTCTATGTGGAAATACTCCCGGAAATCGTCGATGGAGCAGAGTCCCTCCACCAGCCAGGAATTTTCAGAGCGTCGGATGAACTTGTTCTGCTCTTCCAGAATATCTTCCTTATCACCGGGCATATCCCCCACGATTTCCTCCAGCACATCATGAAGGGTGATGAGACCAGACAGGGTGCCGTATTCATCGATAACGATGGCTTCATGGACGCCGCGGGTGCGGAAAAGCTTCAGCACCTTGGTCAGCGTCAGGGTTTCCGGAATGTATACCGGCGCATGCACCGTTTCCATGAGGGATTTCTTCAAAGCCTTCCCCGGATGGGCATGCTGGTCCATCAGCACATCGGACAAATCTGCCAGCCCTTTGAAATCGTCCAGAGAGCCGCTGCCAAGGGGCAGGCGGAAATGGGACGTCTTCATCATATCGGCCCAGATTTTCTTCTCACTGTCCTCCAGGTCGATCCAGTCCAGCTGGGGACGGGCCGTCATGCAGTCTGCTGCCGTGCGGTCATTGAGCTCGAATACATTATCAATGATTTCCGGTTCTTCCTTATCAAAGGTGCCAAGCTTGGCCCCCTGCTGGAGAAGCACCTTGATTTCCTCTTCCGAAACCGGCTGCTCCCCTTCCATATGAATGCCAAGGAGACCCACCACGGCCTTAGTGGACCAGGTGGAAAAAAGCACCAGCGGCTTGCACACCGTAGCCATTATAATCATGGGCCGGGCCACAAAGCAGGCCGCCTTCTCCGGAATGGCAATGGCAATCCATTTCGGCGCCAGCTCCCCGATAATCAGGGAAAAATAAGTCACCAGCACCATGACAGCCACCATGCTCACCATCTGGGCATAAGGCGCCAGCGGCGGGAACTTCGACAGCTCCTCCCCCAGAGGCCCCGACAGGGACGCTCCGGAAAACATACCGGTAATGATGCTGATGGTGGTAATGCCCACCTGGATGGTAGAAAACAGCTCCTCCTTCCGCTCTGCCAGACGCAGGGCATAGCCGGCGCTCTTATTCCCTTCATCAATCATTTCCTGGAGCTTCGTCTTCCGCGCCCCCACAATGGCGATTTCTGCCAGAGAACAGACCCCGTTGGCCAGCACCAGTAAAATGATAATAATGATTTCAAGCCATATGTGGCCTTCGTCCATTTCGTTACTCCTTCTTTACTGAAAACAATGGATTTTATCTGGTTTCATTATATCATGAATGGAATGGCCGTGGACACACCTTCGGTGTGAAGGTTGACAGGGTTCAGAAGGGAAGGTTCTTAGGATTGACCGGCCCTATGGGCCGGAGGGTTCTTAAGTTTGACGGGCCTTTGGCCCGAGGGTTGTGGTATCGCCCGCAGGGCGATGAGTATAAAGTCAGCGTTACGGGATTGGCTTTCTGGATCATATAGCATGATACCCAGATGACGAGCCACCTTCGGTGGCTTTCCCCCCTTTGGTGCCTTACGGCACCACCTTCCCCCCCCGCTGAGCGGTGGGACAATAAAGCACCGCGAGGCAATCTCCCCATATGCGACTCTATCGTAAGCACGGGTTTATAGTGCCCCCGCTTGCGGGGGAAAGGTGGTGGCGCCAGCCACCAAAGGGGGAAATGCTGGAGTAGTACATGAAGCATATGACGCCCCTGTTTTTTTCCTCATATCCCTCGTTTCCCCTTGAGGGGAAGTCCCGCGAAGCGGGAAAGGGTGTACGGAGCAGAGCACCGATAGGATGCTCCATCGTGGTCCTGACCGCCAATCGGCGGCCCCCTGAGCGAAGCGACACACAGCGAACACATTTTGAAGGATTTGAAGGAGCGGAGCGATGCACAAAACGTAGTGAGTCGTTTTCCCCTTAGGGGGCAATGCGTTTTATAATGCCGCCTGCGACGGTCACGTCCACATCGAGTATCATAATCAGGATTACCACCGTCCACACCGACTTCGCTGGATGGCGTCTCACTGGATTCGCGGGTCGCGGGGCTCCCCTATGAATCCAGTTCGCTTGCACACCCTTCGCCACTTTGTGGCCCTCTTCCCCTAAAGGGGACGCAAGGAGTGTTACGGGATTGGCTGTCTGTGTCATATGGCCGGATAGGCATTCTGGTGATGGCTCGCTGCGTTCGCCTCCCCCTATCCAGGGGGCAGAATAAACCTCTCTATCTTCCCTGTCTTTGGCCCCGCCAGCCATCAAAAAGGCGCCTTTTTTGACCATCTGCTATTTTCCCTAGCTCCCTGGTTTCCCAGCTCACCAGTTCCCTACTTTCTCGGATGTTTCTTATCCTTATACATTTTCCTGTCCATTTCCATGATCAGTTCGTCGATATCGGTGATGGGAGCGGTGCGGCAGGCAATGCCCAGGGCCATGCTGAGGTTCTGCAGGTGCAGTTTGCCCTTCAGTTCCGCCGCCAGCTGCTGTGCCCTTTCTTCATCAGCTCCTTGTGCCGCCAGGATGAATTCGTCGCCGCCCATGCGGAAGGCGTGATCCCGGCCCACCAGTTCGCCGGCAATGGCTGCCAGTGTTTGGAGGGCCCTGTCGCCGGCTTCGTGACCCTCTTTGTCGTTGATTTGTTTGAGGCCGTTCATATCGCCGAAGAGGAAGGCTGTCTTTGTGCCTGCCGGAAGGCCCTCCACGTATTCCATGAAGGCCAGGCGGTTCTTGAGGCCTGTGAGCTGGTCTTCATGACTCAGGGCCTGAAGCCGGTCCATCACATTCCGGTTGCGGATGAGGCTCGCCGCAAAGCGGGTGAGAGTATCCAGAAGGGGGCTGGCTTCTTTCATGATTTTGTCCGAAGGGTTCACCACTTCCGTGTAGCCCAGGGACAGGCCGCTGATGACCAGATGGCCGGAGATGAGACGCTTCAGTCCCGGCCGGTAGTCCCCGCTGCAAATCCCGTACTCTTTCTGCACTTCTTCCACATCATCAATGATGGCAATCTGGTCGGGCCCGAAGCGGTCGTAAATGGGCCTTGCCAGTTCCATGGGCACATGCTGCATGGAGGCCTGGGAAGGCGGTATGCCGGGAGCGCACCATTCGTAGGTGTTCTTCACAGTGCCATCGCCCTGTTCTTCAAAAATACATACCTTCTCGGCCTCCAGGATTTTTCCCACCCGGGCCAGGAGACGGTCGATGCCTTCATGAGGTGTGGGGGCGGTAATTCCTGCCGCCAGGGCATCATTCACCGCCATTTCCTGGAAGAGCAGGTATTTCTTCCGGTAGTCCCCTTCCGCATAGTTGCCCAGGTTTGTGGCTAATTCAAAATGGCCGTTCTTTCCATGCCAGGTAATCAGGGTATGCTGGATGAGATAATCGCTGCCGGTATTCATGTTATGGAAGGTTTGGGTATAGAAACGGTCCCGCCGGAGGAGGGCCTGGGGACAGACATCGCAGGGCGAAGACTGTCCGCAGATGAGTTCATAGCACTTCCTTCCGGCATAGGGGTAGTCCTCCGGCAGCCCCAGATCCCGAAGGCCCGCCTTGTTCATATAGAGGAGGCTGTAAGTGTCGGGGTCGGAAATCATGATCTGGTCGCCGCTGTTGTCGAAGACGGCCCTGTCAAAAACGATGCGGTCCCCATAATACAGGGATTCCCCGTATTTTTCCCGTTCCGCCTCCGTCAGGCGGCGGGCCAGAAGATGGAAGAGTCCATCCACCGTGCGCGCCTCCGATATCATGGCCAGGGCATACTGGAGGAAAAGGGTGACCTGCCGTCCCGCCTCTTCCCGGATGCCATGGATTTCATTGGACAGATCCAGCATACGGCGCCGGATGTCTGCCGTGTTCTCCGCCTTCATCAGGACACAGAACCGTCCGCCTCCCAGATGCGCGATGGAAGCGCCTTGGCGGAAGAAATGGGAAATCAGTTTCGCCAGCCGGGAAATCAGTTTCTTTCGCACGGCCATGCCATAGAGACGGCCCACATCGTCCAGGGCGGGGATGTCCATGAAGAGGGCAGCGCAGTTTTCACCATAGGATTTGTAATTATCAAAGTAATGGATAGCCGTGATAAACATGCCCCGATAGTTCAAAAGACCCGTTTCCGCATCCTTGATATCCAGCTCCTGGTTATCCCGCCGGATTTTCCCGATGTTGTCCCGGTCAATGAAATATCCCACCAGACCGGCGATTTCATTGCCCCGGTATATGGGGAACTTCGTAGCCTGTACATAGTGGATCCGGCCCTTGATGACACACTGGCCGATCACATTCCTGGACACCGCCCCCTGGCGGAGCACCTTCTCCTCTTCATCCCGGAAGCGGCGCCCATTGACGTGCCAGCCGATTTCCTCATCCGTCTTCCCCAGAATGTCGGGCAGGGTGAAACCGTATTTTTCCAGGAATGCCCGGCTGGCCCCCAGGAAGCGGCCGTTCCGGTCCTTCCAGAAGAAACAGATCCTTCCATTGTCTTCCAGCGCCTGCAGCACCGAAGAGCGCTGCTTTTCTTCCTTCTCCATTTCCGGCAGAGACCCCAGAGTGGACAGATAGGAAGGAAGCACCGCCGTCCCCTTGGCGGCAGCCGAGGCGGTATCCTTGATGCCCAGAAGAATATCTCCATCCCAGGAGGAACCCAAAAGGGCAAAATTAAATTCCTTCCACCGATAGCTGCCGTCATCCATTTTCATGCGGAAAAGATCGGTCACCGCACTGCGCTTGGCTCCCCGGGCCTCCTTTTCCAGCACCCCCGGCTTCATAATCCGGAGGAACCGCTCCTTATCTTCGGGATGCATGAAATCGCCAAGCTTCAGGAAGCGGCCCAGGGGCACAGTCTCCCCGGTACGGATCACGCGGTTCATGGACTCCGCCACCTCCACCAGGCCTTCCTTCTTCCGGATCACATAGAGCCCGTCATAAACGATGAAAAGATGGCGCAGCAGCTTATCCATGCGATGGGTTTCCTTCTTGTCCCCACCGGCTGAAATCAGGTAGTATTCCATTTTCCCGGCATAGCCATAATCATCCTTTGCCAACACCTGCAGAGTGCAGCGCACATACTGTCCATGGAAGAGGTAATTCATGGACTCCTTCCTGCCGCCCTTGGCAGATGTGTCCAGCAGTTCATGAAACTGCTGCATCACCGGCAGGTCCAGTTTCACCAGCTTCATACCTTTCACATCGGTATATGTGGCCTTCAGGGCCGCCGCTTCCCGGCGGCTGGCTTCATTTTCCAGAAGGATGGCTATATTCTCTCCGTCATAGAGGAAAAGAGACATAGGCGTGTCGCCAATCACATTGGCCAGTCCCACCTTTTCATAGAAAGCATTTTCCATCGGTGTTTCCACAGCCAGATGACGCTGGAGGCAGTACTGGTAACTCTCCTCATAGGGCAGCGCCTTTCCGTAGTACCAGCCCTGGATTTTCTCGCATCCCATGCTCTTCAGAAGCTCCGCCTGGGCCCTGGTTTCCACCCCTTCTGCCAGGGTATGGATGCCCAGCTTCTTGGCCATGAAAATGATGGAACTCATGATTTTCCGGCCCTGGTCATTCTGGTTACGCTGGAACGCCATATCCAGCTTCAGCGTATCGAACCGGTACGTTTTCAGCACATTCAAAGAGGAATAGCCGCTGCCGAAATCGTCCAGCCAGCACTCATAGCCTGCCTTCCGGAACTTCTCGATTTCCTGCTTCAGCCGCCCCTCATTCTTCTTCAATGCAGACTCCGTGATTTCTATATGGAAGAAATTCCGGGGCACCTGGTACTTCTCTATCAGCTCCTCCATAAAAGAGAAGGGATCCATCACCTCAAAATCCACAGCCGACAAATTCACCGACACCGGCACAAAAGGACGGTGATTATCCATAATAAACCGGTACAGTTTCGCCACCTTTTCTATGACATAGCAGTCCAGCCGCTGAATCAGCCCGGCCTCCTCCAGCACCGGCACAAAAACGGAAGGCATAATCACGCCCCGCACCGGATCCTCCCACCGGGCCAGGGCCTCCACGCCGCAGACCTTACCAGTGAGCGTACGAATCACCGGCTGATAGTACACCTTGATATATCCTTCCTTCAAAGCCCTGTCGAAACCGCCCAGCACATAGGCCCGATCCGTCAGATACTGCCCCATGGACTTGTCATAGACCGCCCAGGTCCTGCCGGCATCCCCCTTGATCCAGTCCGCCGCAATCTTGGCCCGGTCATAGAGAAGATGAATACCGCTTTCACTGACCTCCACTGTATCGGGGTCGAATATATTCACCCCTGCCTTCAGCTGCACCGCCGGATCACCGGTGTAATTCCTCACATCCCGGGACACCGCCTCGATTCGCTCCGCCACATCATGATGCAGGGCCAGCACCGCAAAGGTATCCCCATTGAGATGGGCAATGAAGGAATGGGGAAAATGGGTAGAAAGACTCTCTGCCAGGAAATGGATGAGCTCATCCCCCGCCCCTGTACCGTGGCGGGAATTATAAACCTTGAAATTGGTGAGATTGAAATACACCGGCGCCCGGCTGCCGAAGATGCCCTTCTTCACATCCTCCCGGGCCAGCCTGGTAATGGCAGAATAAAAAGACTTTCGGTCCATGACCTCCAGCCCCTGCGCCTTTCCCGCCCGGTCACGGATACAGGAAAGACACCAGGCCTTCCCCTGCTTATCGTCCTCGTAGACCCCCGCCGCCCCCTTCACAGGGACACTGCCGGAAGACGTGCGCAGCTGAAAATAAAAAGAGCCGCTCCTTTCCTCTGCTCCGCAGCGCTGGCTAAGAGGCACATACCCCTCAGCCACAAGCCCCTTAAAAGAGCTGCCCCGCTGTGAAAAAAGCTCCTCCATGGAAGAGAAGCCCATGAGCAGAAGAAAAGAACGGTTTGCATAAAGCACCCTTTCCTCATCATCCATAGACACCAGACAAATCCCGCAGGGAAGCCCATCGAGCCCCGCCTTTCTCATGCCGCTGCCATCTGCCATATTTACCATCTGCCTTATAACACCCGGCGCCGTCAGGGTACATCCCTTTTCCCCGGACCGAAAAGCTTCACAAAATCACCTTCATAAAAACAGACCGCCATGTAATACAAGTCTTATGTTACATTAGCCTTTTGAAAATATTATATCACATACTATGTGAAGTAATAAATCCATAGAAAAATAAATGGAAGGGCCGCCAATGGACACGCCTTCGGCGTGAGGGTTGACGGGGCTGCGCCCCGAGGGTTCTTAAGGTTCATAAGTTTGACGGCCTTTCAGGCCGAGGGTGGTGGTGGCGCCCTTCGGTGCACAGCGAACACATTTTGAAGGAGCGCTAGCGACGCACAAAATGTAGTGAGTCGTTTCCCCTTTAGGGGGCGCAGATTATAAAAAGGGGCGCGGCTGACGCCGCGGGTTGTGTAGAAGGGTTGTGTAGGGAAAGGTTCTTAGAATTGACCGGCCGTTGGCCGGAGGGTTCTTAAGTTTGACGGGCCTTTGGCCCGAGGGTTGTGGTATCGCCCGCAGGGCGATGAGTATTATAATGCCGCCTGCGGCGGTCACGTCCACATCGAGTATCATAATCATTCTTACCCTCGTACATCCCTTCGCCACTTCGTGGCCCTCTTCCCCTAAAGGGGACGCAAGAACGTTACGGGATTGGCTGTCTGTGTCATATGTGACACAATATCCAGTGCCACCTAT
>ERZ1023650.203-NODE-203-length-11954-cov-12.182788_pt1 | contig 11954 bp, 4 predicted proteins | sample MGYA00380337_ERZ1023650 | MGnify/ENA primary metagenome ERZ1023650 (study PRJEB33179, sample SAMN07449042) | human gut metagenome | biome: Human-gut; feature: Human associated habitat; material: Faeces | host: Homo sapiens | place: India:Kasaragod | collected...
TCGGTTTATGTGAATTAAAAAGGATAGGTTAATTAAGCTATTGGGGATTATTCAATATCCTGCATAGCGTCGTAGCCTGTTTCGCCTGTTCTAACCTTAACAACATCTTCAACATCATAGATAAAGATTTTGCCGTCACCGATGTGACCTGTGTAAAGTGCCTTAACAGCCGCATCAACAACTGCCTTTACAGGAACCTTGCAAACTACGATTTCAACCTTCATCTTAGGAAGGAGGTTACTTTCAATAGCAACACCACGGTAATACTCTGCTTTACCCTTCTGAGCACCGCAACCGAGTACCTGAGATACTGTCATACCTGTGATGCCGAGCTTATCCATTTCTTCTTTAAGAGCTTCAAGCTTTGACTGCTTGAGAAGAATGTCAATCTTAGTAATCTTTGTGCCGTCGGTAGCCATATCATACTTGCCTGCAAGCTGAACGGGAACTGCCTGAGTTACAGGAACATTGCTGTCAACATCAAATGTTTCATCAAGTGAAGCTGTACCGACACCGATTGGCATAAAGTCTGCATATGCGCTGATAAGACCGTGCTCGCAGATATCGAGGCCCTTCATTTCTTCGTCCTTTGTAACACGAAGACCTACTGTCTTTTTGATGATTGTGAATACGATAATCATGCAAACAACTGTCCAAGCTACGATTGTAACAATACCGAGAGCCTGCTTACCAAGCTGAGCAAAGCCACCGCCGTAGAAAAGACCTGTGATACCGTTCTGACCGTTGCCTGTTGCGAAAAGACCTACTGCAAGGCCGCCCCACATACCGTTTACGCCGTGTACCGAGAATGCGCCGACAGGATCATCTATTTTAAGCTTGATATCAACGAATTCAACTGCTACTACGATGAGGATACCTGAAACGATACCGATAACTGCTGCGCCGATTGCGTCAACATCTGCACAACCTGCCGTGATTGCTACAAGACCTGCGAGTGATGCGTTAAGACACATTGAAACATCAGGCTTGCCGTTCTTGATCCATGTAAAGAGCATGGTTGTTACTGTTGCAACTGCCGGAGCAATTGTTGTTGTAAGAAGAATCTGACCGAGACGAGCGCCGTCTTCAGCAGCGGCACCGTTAAAGCCGTACCATGCAAACCAAAGAATGAATACACCGAGAGCACCGAGTGTGATACTGTGACCGGGGATAGCGTTTACCTTGCCGTTCTTGCCGTATTTACCGATACGGGGTCCGAGAATGATTGCGCCGACAAGTGCCGAGATACCGCCGACCATATGAATTACGATTGAACCTGCAAAATCGATACAGCCGAGCTGTGCAAGCCAACCCTGACCGTTCCAAACCCAACCTGCTTCAATCGGGTAAACAACGAGTGAAATAATTGCGCTGTAAACACAGTATGCCGAGAATTTTGTACGCTCTGCCATAGCACCTGAAACGATAGTAGCTGCTGTAGCACAGAATACAAGCTGGAATACGAATGAGTTCCAATCAAAGTTCATCCAGTCTGTGAACATATTGAGGTTGGGAACACCGATGAATCCTGCAACATAGTTCTCAGACATCATAAGTCCGAAGCCTAACAAGCTGAATACAACCGTACCGATACAAAAGTCCATCAGGTTTTTCATAATGATGTTGCCTGCGTTTTTAGCTCTTGTAAAACCGGTTTCAACCATTGCAAATCCGCACTGCATAAAGAACACGAGTAATGCGCCGATCATAAACCAGACGCCTGTGCCTCCGTAAATTAGTTCTGCCATATAAATCTCTCCTTTTATCAAAATAACAAAAACGGCGTGGAGTTGACAGTTTAGTTCTGTCAATCACACGCCGTTGTGTTACCTGTTATACAATATAAATAATGTTATTTAGTATAAATAGAGGTTCTATCAATCACACACCGAAAAGAAGTTCGCCGTATGAAGGATAAGGCCAGTATTCCGAAGCTGTTTCTGTTTCCATTGCGTCACCGACAGCTCTGAGTTCCTGCATAAGTGCAAATACTGTTTCTCTGTAGTACTTAGCATACTTGAGGTTGTCATCGCTGTAGTCGCTTGCCTTGATAACAGCCTCTTCAAGCTCTGCAGTTTTCTTTGAGAAACATACAAGTTTGTTTGAAAGGCTTGTAATGAGGTCTTCCTCAACGCTTGTAGGAATAGCGTCTGAAAGTGCCTTTTTGGCAAGTGCTGTATCCGTAAGATCTCTTACATATGATGTAACGGCAGGAAGAATGTTCTTCTTAGCCATATCAATCATTGTGAGAGCCTCAATGTTAATCTGCTTAGAATAGCTTTCAAGCTCAATTTCATATCTTGCACGGATTTCGTCTGCCGAACAAATCTTATTCTTAACAAAGAGGTCAACATTCTTCTTGTCAAGGAAATGTTCCATTGCGTCAGGAAGTGACTTGAGGTTAAGAAGTCCTCTTCTTTCAGCCTCTTCAACCCACTCGGGAGCGTAGTTGTTGCCGTTGAAGATAATGTTCTGATGCTCTGTGAATACTTTCTTAACAAGAGCCTTGATAGCTGCGTCCATATCATCCGCATCTTTAAGCTCATCGTAGAACTCTGAAAGTTCTTCGGCTACCATAGTGTTGAGCATATAGTTAGGACAGGCAATGTTAAGTGAAGAACCAAGTGCTCTGAATTCAAACTTGTTACCTGTGAATGCAAAAGGTGATGTACGGTTACGGTCTGATGTGTCCTTCATAAAGTCAGGAAGAACATCAACGCCTGTTCTCATCTTCTGCTTACCCTTGCTTACATATTCTCTGTCATTGATGATTGAATCAACGAGTTCGCCGAGGTCATCACCGAGATACATTGAAATGATTGCAGGCGGTGCTTCGTTAGCGCCGAGACGGTGGTCGTTACCTGCCGATGCAACCGTGATTCTGAGAAGATCCTGATACTCGTGAACAGCCTTTACAACTGCTGCAAGGAAAAGCTGGAACTGAAGGTTGTTTTCAGGAGTCTTGCCGGGATCAAGAAGGTTTTCGCCTGTGTTGGTTGAAATTGACCAGTTGTTGTGCTTACCGGAACCGTTAACACCTGCAAACGGCTTTTCATGAAGAAGACAAACAAGACCGTGTCTTTCGGCAACTTTCTTCATAACTTCCATTGTAAGCTCATTGTGGTCGGTTGCAATGTTTGTTGTTGTGAAGATAGGAGCAAGCTCGTGCTGTGAAGGAGCAACTTCGTTATGCTTTGTCTTTGCAAGGATACCGAGTTTCCAGAGTTCCTCGTCAAGGTCTTTCATATAAGCAGCAACTCTTGTCTTGATTGCACCGAAGTAATGGTCGTCAAGTTCCTGTCCTTTAGGAGCTTTTGCACCGAAAAGTGTTCTGCCTGTATAAATAAGATCCTCTCTCTGGTCGTAAGCTTCCCTATCAATAAGGAAGTATTCCTGCTCCGGACCTACTGTTGTTGTAACTCTTGTAACATCGTCTTTACCGAGAAGATGAAGAATCTTTACAGCCTCTGTATTAATTCTCTCCATTGAACGAAGAAGAGGAGTTTTCTTATCGAGAACCTCGCCTGTATAAGAACAGAATGCTGTAGGAATGTAAAGTGTTCCGTCCTTAACGAATGCATATGATGTCGGATCCCATGTTGTATAACCTCTTGCCTCGAATGTGGCACGAATACCGCCGCTTGGGAAAGAAGAAGCATCAGGCTCGCCCTTTACAAGCTCTTTACCTGAGAACTCCATGATAACCTGACCCTCGCCGTTCGGTGCGATAAAGCTGTCATGCTTTTCGGCTGTAATACCTGTCATCGGCTGGAACCAGTGTGTGTAGTGGGTACAGCCCATTTCAACTGCCCAGTCCTTCATAGCAGCCGCAACAACATTTGCAACGCTGAGGTCAAGCGGTTCACCGTTCTGGATTGTCTTTTTCAAAGCCTTGTAAGTTGACTTTGGAAGTCTTTCCTGCATCTTCTGGTCATTAAATACCATGCTGCCAAAAATTTCGGGAACTTTTGCCATTTTAATTCTCTCCTATCCATTTTGAAAATAAATTTTAATGGTCTGATTTTTGCTTTATAAAAACAGAAAAGGACACTGTAAGCCTCAGCTCACAGCGCCCTTGCTGTCTTTGATGTTGTTAGTATATTCCACTTTTGCGAATTTGTCAATACATTTTTTGAAAAAAGTTTTGAAATTGCAAGTTTTATTAAATTTCCTGCAAAATTAAACTGAAATACCAATAAGAGTTGCATATTTTCTACAACAATCACAGTAAAATGAAAGTTTTACCCTTAAAAGTTGCAATTTTCCTTTATTTTCCCTTGACAAAGCACAATGTATAGTTATATAATCTAAGTGCTGATTTTTCTTGATCAACGATGACAGGGCATTTCAGAACATCAGCCGACCTGCACATTCACCTTTGCAGGATATAGCACAGGCTGAGCATAGCGGTTTTACCGCTGAGAAGAGATCGGGCATTTTACAATTACATATATATGATTGATTATTAACCGGCAGAACATTAATTGCCACTTTGAACCGATAAGTTTACGAAAGCAAACTTCCTTTTACATATATATGTATATAAAAAGTCCGCTGAATAATTTTTGTGATTAACAGGAAAGGGTGATCATTAATGGAACAGACAGTCAGAGAGAACAGCAAGACTCTGTATTCTCCGAAGTTTGAACATGATAACTGCGGTATCGGAGCTGTTGTTAATATTAAGGGTATCAAGTCACACGACACCGTGGCAAACGCTCTGACAATTGTTGAAACTCTCGAACACAGAGCAGGTAAGGATGCCGAAGGCAAAACAGGTGACGGCGTAGGTATTCTTCTCCAGATTTCACACAAATTTTTTAAGAAGGCAGCTGCTGAAATCGGCATTAAGCTCGGTTCCGAAAGAGATTACGCTGTAGGTATGTTCTTCTTCCCTCAGAATGAGCTTGCAAGAAATCAGGCAAAGAAGATGTTTGAAATCATTGCAGAAAAAGAGGGACTTACGGTTCTCGGCTGGAGAAATGTTCCGTCAAAGCCCGAGGTACTCGGTCACAGAGCTGTTGAATGTATGCCTGCAATCATGCAGTGCTTTATCAAAAGACCTCACGGTGTAAAAAGAGGTCTTCCGTTCGACAGAAAGCTCTATGTTGCAAGAAGAGTTTTTGAACAGAGTAATGAAGACACATATGTAGTTTCGCTTTCAAGCAGAACTATTGTATATAAAGGTATGTTCCTTGTCGGCGATCTCCGTAACTTCTTCCTTGATCTTCAGGACGATGATTACGAGTCTGCAATCGCTATGGTTCACTCCCGTTTTTCAACCAACACAAATCCAAGCTGGCAGAGAGCTCATCCTAACAGAATGATTGTTCACAACGGTGAAATCAACACAATCAGAGGCAACGCTGACAAGATGCTTGCCCGTGAGGAAACAATGCGTTCAGAGCATCTCAAGGGCGACCTTGACAAGGTTATTCCTGTTGTAAACACAGAGGGTTCAGACTCTGCAATGCTTGATAATACACTTGAATTTCTCGTAATGAGCGGTATGGAGCTTCCTCTTGCCGTTATGATTACAATTCCGGAGCCGTGGGATAATAACGGCACAATGAGCCAGAAGAGAAAGGACTTCTATCAGTATTATGCAACAATGATGGAGCCGTGGGACGGTCCTGCGTCAATCCTTTTCTCTGACGGCGACATTATGGGTGCGGTTCTTGACCGTAACGGTCTGCGTCCGTCAAGATATTACATCACGAATGACGGCAACCTCATTCTTTCATCGGAAGTCGGTGCGCTTCCTATTGATCCCGCAAAGATTGTTACAAAGGAAAGACTTCGCCCGGGCAAAATGCTTCTTGTCGATACGGTTCAGGGCAGACTCATTGATGACGATGAACTTAAAGAGTATTATGCGTCAAAACAGCCTTACGGCGAATGGCTCGACAGTAATCTTGTTTGTCTTAAAGACCTCAAAATTCCTAATATGAAGGTTGAGGAGCATTCATATAAAGAAAGACAAAAACTCCAGAAGGCTTTCGGATATACCTACGAAGATGTTATGACATCAATTCTTCCTATGGCAAAGAACGGCACAGAGTCAATTGCCGCAATGGGTACAGACAGTCCGCTTGCAGTTCTTTCAAAAGAACCGCAGCCGCTTTTCAACTACTTCAAACAGCTCTTTGCACAGGTTACAAACCCGCCGATTGACGCAATCCGTGAGGAAGTTGTAACATCAACAACAATTTATATCGGTGAGGACGGCAACATCCTTGAGGAGCGTCCCGAAAACTGCAAGGTTATGAAGATTCACAACCCGATTCTTACATCAACCGATATTCTCAAAATCAAGAATATGCACATTCCGGGCTTTAAGGTTGCGGTTATCCCGATTCTCTACTACAAGAACACAAGACTTTCAAAGGCTGTTAAGCGACTTTTCATTGAAGCTGACAAGGCTTACAATGACGGTGCAAATATTCTTATCCTCTCCGACAGAGGAGTTGACGAAAACCATCTTGCAATTCCGTCACTTCTTGCAGTATCCGCTCTTCATCAGCACCTTGTTGCAACAAAGAAGAGAACTTCACTTGCAATGATACTTGAAAGCGGTGAGCCGAGAGAAGTTCATCATTTTGCAACACTTCTCGGTTACGGTGCAAGTGCAATCAACCCGTATCTTGCTCAGGAAACAATTCACGAGCTTATCGGTGATGACCTTCTTGACAAAGACTACTACGCAGCAGTTGACGATTACAACAGCGCAGTTCTCCACGGCATCGTAAAGATTGCGTCAAAAATGGGTATTTCAACAATCCAGTCATATCATGGCTCACAGATTTTTGAGGCTATCGGTATCGGCAAGGATGTTATTGACGAATACTTCACAGGCACAGTCAGCAGAATCGGCGGTATCACAATCAAGGATATCGAAAAGAATGTTGACAAACTTCACACAGCGGCATTCGATCCGCTTGACCTCGGTGTAAGCGATGAGCTTGAATCCCGTGGTTCACACAAGTTCAGAAGCGGCAAAGAGGAACACCTCTACAATCCGCAGACTATATATATGCTCCAGCAGGCAACAAGAACAGGCGACTATGAGCTTTACAAAAAGTATTCTCATATGATTTCCGAAGAAATGGATCCTGTAAATATCAGAGGTCTTTTCGACTTCAACTTTGCGGAAACTCCTGTTCCGCTTGATGAGGTTGAAAGCGTTGATTCAATCGTAAAGCGTTTCAAGACAGGCGCTATGTCCTACGGTTCAATCTCACAGGAAGCTCACGAAACACTTGCGATTGCAATGAATCAGCTTCACGGCAAGTCAAACTCCGGTGAGGGCGGCGAAAGCCTTGAAAGACTTCTCACAAAAGGACAGAAGGTTGACAGATGTTCTGCAATCAAGCAGGTTGCGTCAGGTCGTTTCGGTGTTACATCAAGATACCTCACATCTGCAAACGAAATTCAGATTAAAATGGCTCAGGGTGCAAAGCCGGGCGAAGGCGGACATCTTCCGGGCAAAAAGGTTTATCCCTGGATTGCAAAAACCCGTCATTCAACACCGGGTGTATCGCTCATCTCTCCCCCACCGCACCACGACATTTACTCAATCGAGGACCTTGCACAGCTTATCTACGACCTAAAGAATTCTAACAAAGACGCAAGAATCTCTGTTAAGCTCGTTTCGGAATGCGGTGTAGGTACGGTTGCCGCAGGCGTTGCAAAAGCAGGTGCAGGCGTAATCCTTATTTCAGGTTATGACGGCGGTACAGGCGCTGCTCCGAGAAACTCAATCTACAATGCAGGTCTGCCGTGGGAACTCGGTCTTGCCGAGGCCCATCAGACGCTCATTATGAACGACCTTCGTAACAAGGTTGTTATTGAAACCGACGGTAAGCTTATGAACGGCCGTGATGTTGCAATTGCAGCAATGCTCGGTGCAGAGGAATTTGGTTTTGCAACTGCTCCGCTTGTAACTCTCGGTTGTGCAATGATGAGAGTATGTAACCTTGATACCTGCCCGTTCGGTGTTGCCACACAGAACCCCGAACTCAGAAAGAGATTCTGCGGCAAGCCCGAATATGTAATAAACTTTATGAAGTTTGTAGCAAGCGAACTTCGTGAATATATGTCAAAGCTCGGTGTAAAAACCGTTGATGAGCTTGTCGGAAGAATTGACCTCATCAAGAGAAAAGAAGGCATCACAGGACAGGCTGCCGAGGTTGACCTTTCTAACATTCTTGATACAAACTTTGTTTCGGAAAAGGTTGAATACAACAAAAAGAGCCTTTACGATTTCAAACTTGAATCAACACTTGACGAGAGAATCCTCTGCAAAGAATTTGCAAAGGTTCTTGCAAAAGGCACAAAGAAAAAGGTTGAAGTCAATGTTAAGAACACTGACCGTTCATTCGGTACAATCTTCGGTTCTGAGGTTACAAGAAAGCATTACAACAACCTTGATGACGATACATTTACAGTAGTCTGCAACGGTTCGGGCGGTCAGAGCTTTGGCGCATTCATTCCAAAGGGACTCACACTTGAACTTGTGGGCGACTCAAACGACTACTTTGGCAAGGGACTTTCAGGCGGTAAGCTGGTAGTTTATCCTCCGAAGAACTCAACATTTGACGCAGGTAACAACATCATCATCGGTAATGTTGCACTTTACGGTGCAACAAGCGGCAAGGCATTCATCAACGGTGTTGCAGGCGAGCGTTTCTGCGTAAGAAACTCAGGCGCAACAGCAGTTGTTGAGGGTGTCGGCGACCACGGTTGTGAATATATGACAGGCGGTCGGGTTGTTGTTATCGGCAAAACAGGCAAAAACTTTGCCGCAGGTATGTCCGGCGGTGTTGCCTATGTTCTTGATGAAGAAAGAGATCTTTACACAAAGCTCAACAAAGAAATGGTTCTCTTCTCTGAGGTAACAGAAAAGTACGATATAATCGAACTCAAAACGCTTATAGAAGAACATGTTGCAGCAACAGGTTCACAGAGAGGCAAGAAAATCCTTGATAACTTTGACGAGTATCTTCCGAAATTCAAGAAGATTATTCCGCACGACTACAAGAGAATGATGGCTGCAATTGCCGCTTATGAAGAAAAAGGTCTTACAAACGAGCAGGCACAGATTGAAGCTTTCTACGAAATTGTGAATAATAAATAAGGAGGGGATATTTATGGGAAAGCCAACAGGATTTATGGAATATAAGCGTGAGGATGCCCCGGCATACTCCGTAAAAGAAAGAATCAAAAATTTTGACGAATTTCACGATCCCCTCAGCAAAGAGGATCAGCAAAAACAGGGTGCAAGATGCATGGACTGCGGCGTGCCTTTCTGTCAGGCAGGAATGCAGATTGGTTCTGCATTCTCAGGCTGTCCGCTTAACAACCTCATTCCCGAATGGAATGACCTCATCTACAAGGGCAACTGGGAACAGGCTTACAACCGTCTTAAAGTTACAAACAACTTCCCCGAATTTACATCCCGTGTATGTCCTGCTCTCTGTGAAAAGGCATGCACCTGCGGTGCAAACGGTGACGCTGTCAGCGTAAGAGCCAACGAATACGGAATCATTGAAAACGCCTATGAAGAAGGTCTTGCAGACGCAAGAATTCCAAAGGTAAGAACAGGCAAGAAAATTGCAATCATCGGTTCGGGTCCATCGGGACTTGCCGCTGCCGACCAGCTCAATCAGCGCGGTCACTCTGTAACGGTATTTGAACGCAATGACAGAGTAGGCGGTCTGCTTATGTACGGCATTCCGAATATGAAGCTTGAAAAAGATGTTATCGAACGCAAGATTAACATTATGGAAGAAGAAGGCGTAACCTTTGAAACCTGCTCAAATGTCGGCAAAGACATCAAGGCAAGCGAAATTCTCAAGGACTTTGACCGTGTAATCCTTGCTTGCGGTGCATCAAATCCGAGAGATATCAAAGTTCCCGGCAGGGAGGCTAACGGCATTCACTTTGCCGTTGACTTCCTCAAATCAACAACAAAGTCACTTCTTGACTGCAACCTCAGAGAGGGTACATTCATCAGCGCAAAAGGCAAGAATGTAATGGTAATCGGCGGTGGCGACACAGGTAACGACTGCGTCGGCACAAGCATCAGACACGGTGCAAAATCCGTTCTTCAGCTTGAAATGATGCCTAAACTTCCCGACACAAGAAGTGCCGATAACCCGTGGCCGCAATGGCCGAGAGTCTGCAAAACAGACTACGGTCAGGAAGAGGCTATTGAAGTTTACGGTCACGATCCACGAGTTTATCAGACAACCGTTAAGCAGTTCATTGCTGACAAAAACGGTAATCTTGTAGGTGCGGAGCTTGTTAAGCTCAAACCCGAAAAGGATGCTAAAACAGGCAGACTTATGATGAAAGAGGTTGAGGGCTCAGAGTACAAGGTTGATGTTGAACTCGTACTCATTGCGGCAGGATTCCTCGGCAGTGAAAGCTATGTAACCAAGGCATTCGATGTTGAAACAAACGCAAGAACCAATGTTGCAACGGCAGAAGGCTCACACAAGACAAATGTTGAAAATGTATTTGTTACAGGCGATATGCACAGAGGACAGTCACTTGTTGTCTGGGCGATTCGTGAGGGCAGAGATGTTGCCAAAGAGGTTGACGAAAGCCTTATGGGATACACAAATCTTTAATTGATTACAAATAACCTGATAATCCTCATTTTTTCGATATACCGGTTAATAATCAGAAAGCGCAGGAGCGGATTTCCCTCCTGCGTTTTTCTTTGTCATTTAGGGTTTGTTTCTGTTGCATATCAATATGATTGATGATAAAATAAAGGATATATACAATGCAATAAAATGTGAGGAAATATTATGAGTAACAGACCTGAAACCAATAAACAAAGCTGTCCCGTTTACAAAAAATGCGGCGGTTGTCAGCTGCAAAATCTATCATATCCCGAACAGCTTGAATTTAAGCAGAAGAAAGTTGAAAAACTTCTCAAACGCTTTTGTGCCGTTGAAAAAATCATCGGAATGAAAACTCCCTACCACTACCGCAACAAGGTTCAGGCGGCGTTTTATACGGACAAAAAGGGCAAAATCATTTCGGGTGTGTATCAGTCGGGCAGTCATCATGTTGTCGGAATTGACAGCTGTCAGACAGAGGATGTTATTGCCGACAAAATCATCGTTGCAGTACGCAAGCTCCTCCCCTCTTTCAGAATGACAACCTATAACGAAGACACAGGCAAAGGTTTTCTCCGTCACATTCTTGTAAAAAGAGGCTTTGCGACAAATCAGATTATGCTTGTGCTTGTGACAGGTACACCTGTTTTTCCGTCAAAAAACAATTTTGTAAAAGCGATTCTGAAACAGTTTCCCGAAATCACAACCATTGTGCAAAATATAAACCCCTACCGCACCAACCTTGTACTCGGTGACAATCAGAAAGTGCTGTACGGCAAGGGTTATATTGAGGATATTCTCTGCGGTTGCAGGTTCAGAATTTCGCCGAAAAGCTTTTACCAAATTAACCCCGTTCAAACCGAAGTTTTGTACGGCAAAGCAATTGAATTTGCAAATCTCAAAGGCAACGAAACCGTGCTTGACACCTACTGCGGAATCGGCACAATCGGCATAATTGCCGCCAAAAACGGTGCAGGCAATGTTATCGGTGCAGAACTTAACGGCGATGCCGTGAGGGATGCAATCGTAAATGCAAGAGCAAATAATCTGAAAAATATCCGTTTCTACAAAGCCGATGCGGGCGAGTTCATGAGAGAAGCTGCAGACGAGGACGAAAAGCCCGATGTTGTGTTTATGGATCCGCCAAGAGCCGGAAGTGACCGAAAATTTCTCGACTCACTAATCAAAATGTCTCCGAAAAAGGTTGTCTATGTTTCCTGCAACCCCGAAACATTGGCAAGAGATTTAGCCTACCTAACCCAAAACAGCCCCTACAAAGCCCAAAAAATCCAACCCGTAGATATGTTCCCCCACACAGCACAT
>ERZ1023650.204-NODE-204-length-11882-cov-30.297709_pt1 | contig 11882 bp, 10 predicted proteins | sample MGYA00380337_ERZ1023650 | MGnify/ENA primary metagenome ERZ1023650 (study PRJEB33179, sample SAMN07449042) | human gut metagenome | biome: Human-gut; feature: Human associated habitat; material: Faeces | host: Homo sapiens | place: India:Kasaragod | collected...
GAACTTATTCGTGAATTATTCATATTTGTAAAATTAATTTTGAACAGTTACTTAATAAAAGAATTTTTTGTAACAGAAGGATAAGTGAATCATTAAAATAAGGAGGTAAATATGGACAACAAGAATCTTTCATCAGAAGCTTTACTCTCCAATCAAGACAGTAAAAATAGATTATCATGAAGGAAGAAGAAATTAAAGCCGTAGCAGAAAAAGCCATGATGATAGTTTGCGGATATGCATTTTCGAAAACCGAAGAAGGCCTTATACGTGTAGTGTATCTACATCCGCCATATCATGCTCTTGTAATGACAAGCGAGGGTGAAGTAACAGAAACCAATATGGATGATATAGAAATCAGCATCGTTCAAAAGTATTGGAAACGAAACAAAAAATTAATGGAGCAAGCTTATGCCTAAATATTACGACTTTATGATATGTGGGAATAAGCTGAGCAAGCATAACAATGCGGCTGAATAAGCATAACGAGACGACTCATCGGGCGCAAGGATACGACTGCGCTGGGGCAAAGATATAGATTAGGAGGTTCAAGCAGTCAGTATCTGAGGTTCAACCAGATTGTATCTGAGGTTCAAGCAGACTGCTTCTTGAAGATTCCCACTAGGCTCGACAGCTCTGCTGAGCCTAGTCAGCAGCTCTGCCGACTGCAGTCAGCAGGTCTGCCGAGCCTAGTGACAACACCCCATTGTCGTACAACTACACACTCTTTAGTCGTACGACTGTATACCCTTTAGTTGTACAACCATATACCCTTTTGTTGTACAACCATAAACCTACTGTTGTACAAGTATAAACTCATTGACAGTACAATAGTAGTTTTACAACTCAAACATTTTCCCAAAAATCCTTGCTTCTTTCAAAAGAAAAGCGTAACTTTGCAACCGAATATTAATTTTAGGAGGAAATCTATATGGAAGAGCTAAAAGATAAATGCATTCGATTCGATTGGGCAATCTTGCACCAACTTCACCAGAAGGCGAACTTTGGTGTGCTCGAGGGCTTCCTGACCGTGTTTCTGAATGAACCTATCAAGATTGTTGAAATCCTAGAAAACGAAGGAAACGTGCTGGCAGAAGATAAGTTCTATCGAGTAGAAATCAAGGCAAAAAATAGTAACGGTGAAGACATTCTTGTCGAGATACAAAATATAACCAGATTGTGTTATCAGGAACGTATATTTTATGGCGTAGACAAAGCCATTACCGAGCATATCAATCTCGGCAACACCTACAAAGAAGTAAAAAAGGTATATTCCATTAGTATACTTTATTTTGACCTTGGCAAAGGATCGGACTATATCTATGTAGGACAAAACAATTTTATCGGCCTGCATACGCAAGACCAACTCATCATCAGTACCAAGGAGAAAGATACAATCGTGAGAAAGTCGCCTGCCGAAATATTCCCAACCTATATGCTAGTGCGCGTCAATGAATTCAACAAGGTTGCCAAGTCTCCATTGGAGGAATGGGTTGATTACCTCAAAAACGGAGTCATCAATCCTGACACGAAAGCACCAGGATTGCAAGAAGCTCGCGAGAAGCTGAAATACTACTCTATGTCGAATGCCGAACGACACGCCTACGATGAACATGTCAATGCCATCATGATTCAAAATGACGTTCTTGGAAACGCTAGATTAGAAGGGCATGCGGAAGGTAGAGCAGAAGGTAGAGCGGAAGGTAAAACTGAAGAAAAAAATGCCATCGCCCTAAAAATGCGTCAAGCAGGTCTGCCTATAGAGCAAATCATGCAATTCACAGGGCTATCGGAAGAAAATATCAAATCATTATAACAACAAGGTGAAAAGATTTATAATGATACTATGCTTCATCTGCACATACACACTACAGATGGCGGCACAAACATGGATTGGAACTTGGGCTACGGCACCGCAGACTGTGGTGAAAGCGTTTATGCCCTATAATAACAACATGACAAACCGTTCGGTTCGCCAGATAGTAAAGGTAAGCGTAGGAGGCGACGTGATAAGACTGAAACTGAGCAATATCTACTCGATGCAACCCGTAGTGATACGCTCCATCTATATCGCCCACGCCAAAGACTCCTTCAAGATTGATGCCAAATCGGCCCAATACTTCAAGTTCGGCAACAGCTACAAGGCTACCATTCCTGCCGGCAGACAGATAGTGAGCGATGCGCTGAAGTTCAATCTCAAGAACCTGGAGCGCGTAGCCATCACCATCAACTACACCTCGGCTCCCGATGTGCCTACCGTCCACATGGGCTCACGTACCACCTCTTATATCATGAAGGGAGTAACCAATGCCCACTCCAACTTCGATAAGGCTTTCCGCGAGAACCACTGGTACAACATCAGCGGCATCGATGTGTATACGATGAGCACCAACATGAGTGCCATCGCCATCATGGGCAACTCCATCACCGACGGCAAATGCTCTACCGACAATGCCCAGAACCGGTGGCCGGATGTTATGTCGGAGATGCTGCAGCTGAAGCATAAGATAACCAACCAGGGTGTACTGAACCTGGGCATCGGCAACAACCGCGTAACCGTGCCGGGCGGTTTCGGGGCACTCGCCAAGGAACGCTTCGACCGAGACATTCTGATGCAGAGCGGCGTAAAGAAGGTAATTATCTTTGAAGGCATCAACGACATAGGTGCTGCCAAGAGCGGCAACAGCGAGACGGTAGCCCGCCAGATTATAGAGAGCATACAGGGAATGATGAGGAAGGCGAAGGCCCGGAAGATGAAAGTTTACCTGGGCACCATCACGCCTTTCAAGGGTGCCGGCTACTACAGCCACTTCCACGAAGCAGCCCGACTCTATGTAAACGACTGGATTCGAAGTCAGGCAAAGAAAGCAGATGGCATTCTAGACTTCGCCAAGCTGCTTCAAGACCCGAATGATGACAGAAGGATGAAGCGGGAATATGCCAGCGGCGATTGGCTCCATCCGAACCCTGCCGGATACAAGGCGATGGGAATCTATGCCGCTGATATCGTCAAATAAGAAAAAAGCCGCCCTATTACAGGCGGCTTTTAATATATATAATAAGATGTTTTACTTCAAGACAATCTTGCAATCATCCAGGCTCTCTACGGTAGCGAGTGCCTCATAACGGATTCCCTCCTTGCGCAGGAAGTCACCACCATGCTGGAAAGCCTTCTCGATGATGAAACCCATCGCCTCAATCTTGGCACCAGCCTTCTCGCAAAGGTCCATCACACCCTTAGACGCATTACCATTGGCAAGGAAGTCATCGATAAAGATAACATGGTCCTCAGGAGTAAGATAACTGTTGCTCACACAAACCGTATAATCGCGGTCCTTTGTAAAAGAGTGAACCACAGAGGTAATCATACCCTCCATAGTCTTAGGCTGCTTTTTCTTCACAAATACAACAGGAAGATTGGTCAGATAACCTACCATGATGGCAGGCGCGATGCCCGAAGCCTCGATAGTAATAATCTTGTTGTACTTGATGTCCTTGAAAAGGCGCACGAATTCCTTAGCTAAGTCCATCATCAGAATAGGGTCCATCTGATGGTTTACAAAGCTGTCTACTTTTAAGATTCCACCAGGAAAGCATCTGCCCTCCTGCATAATTCTTTCTTTCAGTAAATCCATTATGACTTGAACTTTAATATGGTTATTGGGTGCAAAATTACTACTTTTTTCGCAAACAAGGAAGTTTATCGCCCAATAATTTTGTTTTGTCTGCAATTTAGCGTAATTTTGCAGCAGAAATGAATAAGATGTTCAGGGAGCATGATATGATGCCCCCTATAAAACTATAAGAATATGAATCCATATATCAAACAATTCCCCGACCTCATGGCGGGCAAGAAAATCATGTATGTTCACGGTTTCCTCTCTTCTGCACAGAGCGGCACCGTAAAGATGTTGCAGGAACTGATGCCGAATGCCACCCTCGTGGCTGAAGACATCCCGGTACATCCGGAAGAGGGCATAGAGATGCTGCAGAAGATGGCGGAGACTGAGAAGCCCGACCTCATCATCGGTACCTCGATGGGAGGCATGTATACCGAACTGCTGAAAGGATTCGACCGCATCCTCGTAAACCCTGCCTTCAAGATGGGCGATACGATGAGCAGCATGACCGGCAAGCAGGAATTCCAGAACCCGAGAAAGGACGGAGTGAACGAACTGATGGTTAACAAAGGCCTCATCAAGGAATACCGTGACTTTACCGAGCGTTGCTTCCAGGACATTACTCCCGAGGAGCAGCAACGTGTTTACGGTCTCTTCGGCGATGCTGATCCGTTGGTCCACACCTTCGACCTCTTCCATGAGCACTATCCGCTCGCCATCCCATTCCACGGCGAGCACCGACTTATCGACAAGGTAGCATTCCACTATCTCTGTCCGGTAATCCGCTGGATTGACGACAAGCAGAACGGCAAGGAACGCCCTATCGTATACATCGACTTCGATGCCCTGCACGACAGTTACATGAAGGCAACCAGCTCGATGCACAAGGCTTACGAGATGCTGATAGAGCATTACAACGTATATATCGTAGCCCCAGCGCCAACCAACGACCATGAATACATGGCGAAGGTACAGACCTGGGTGGAGGAATATCTCTCTACCCCAGCCTACAACCACATCATCTTCTGCAACCAGAAGAACCTGCTCTACGGCGATTACTTCATCGACCCTCGCCCATGCGACGGTTTCATGGGTACGACGATAGAATACGGCAGCGATGAATTCAAGACCTTCGAAGAAATCATCACCTTCTTCGAAAGACTGGGAGGACAGTGATTTAGTTAATAGTTTATAGTTAACAGTTTATAGCAAAAAAGGTGCAACTCACTTTCTTACTTGTGAGTTGCACCTTTTATATATAAATATCTTTAATTCTTATGCCTTATCCAGATTCTTCGGCAACACGAGGTTCAGGATAACGGCGAGCAGGAAGACTACTGCCACACAGTTATCTGCAAAAACGGTGCGCACAATCTCTGGGAAGATGTTGAACATACCTGTTGCAGATGTGAATCCGAGACCTACGCTGAGCGAGAGGCTCACGATGACCATGTTGCGCTGAGAGAAGCCTGTACGCGCCATCATGCCGAAACCGGCAAAGAGGATGCTACCGAACATCATGATGGTACAGCCGCCCAATACAGCCTGAGGAATCGTAGTCAATACATAACCGATAGCTGGGAAGATACCACCGATAATCATGATGATGGCACCCATGGCAATAGTAAAGCGGTTCACCACTCCCGACATCGCTGCCAAACCTACGTTCTGACTGAAAGAAGTGATAGGAGTACAACCGAAAAGACCGGAAACCGAACTTACGAAACCATCGCAGCAGACTGCCGCACCCATCTCCTTAGTCTTAGGATCACGCTTCAACGCACTGTTGCAGAGAGCAGAAGTATCACCAATCGTCTCTGTGGCAGAAACCAGATATACAGCTACAACTGAGAGAATAGCACCGATATTGAATTCAGGAGTGAATGGAAGAAGCTTTGGCAAAGCTACGATAGAGAGACCAGAAAGTCCGCTGAAATCTATCATTCCCATAAACAGCGCCAGGATGTAACCTACCAGCAGTCCTACCAATACAGAGAGAGAACGCAAGAAACCCTTGGCGAAAATCTGACAAAGCAGACAAGCCAGCAAAGTGACAGAACCCACAACCCAGTTGTTCATGCTACCGAAATCAGCAGCACCCTGACCACCCGCAAAAGAGTTGGCACCAACAGGAAGGAGCGAGAAACCGATGGCTGTTACCACGGTAGCGGCTACTACAGGCGGAATGAGCTTGATCCAATACTTGGCGAAAAGTCCGAGTGTTCCTTCTACCAGACCACCAATGATGACAGCGCCTATCAAAGTACCCATACCATGAGCACCGGCAATGGCGATGGCGAGCGAAAGGAAGGTGAAGGAGATACCCATCACGATAGGAAGGCGAGAACCGATACGCCATACCGGATAAAGCTGCACCAAGGTACCGATACCGGCGATGACCATACAGTTCTGGATAAGCACGGCGCTCACCGAACTGTCCAGACCTATCGCACCAGCGAGAATCATGATTGGCGCAATATTGCTGACGAACATCGCCAACACATGCTGAAGGCCAAATGGGAGTGCTTTACCAACGGGCACTCTGCCGTCTAATTTGTAGAGATTTTCTATTGACTGTTCCATTGTCGTTATAATAATTAGAGAATTTCCATTGTCCATCAATTCAGGGTCTTTTCTGAATTTGGCGACAAAATTACAAAGAAAATCTGAGAAATCGTTCCTTTTCTCCATTTTTCTCTATCCCGCATGATAGAATACAAGAAGAATCTACGAAAAAAGGACGGCTGCGGTTCATATTCCGTGCAACCTTCCCTTTTTATCTTATCTCATTAATACTCCGTCTTTTCCGCATTTTCCTCCCACATGCGGAAGGCACCGAGCGCCTCATCGCGCATCAGGGCAATCATCGGCTTGTGGCGGTCTTCTATCTTGCGGTCTATCTCCTCGTAGATAAACTCATCATCGAAACCTATCTTTGCCGCATCCTTTCGGTCGTTGGCATAATAGATACGGTCGAGATGTGCCCAGTAGATAGCACCCAGACACATCGGGCATGGCTCGCAAGAGGTATAGATTTCGCAACCTTCCAGATTGAAGGTCTTCAGTTTGCGGGTAGCCTGTCGGATACAGTTCACTTCGGCATGAGCCGTAGGGTCGAGGTCGATGGTTACACTGTTGGAAGCCTCAGCGATGATAATACCGTCCTTGGCAATCACAGCACCAAAAGGTCCGCCCCCCGTCTTCACGCTATTCTTTGAGAGCTCAATGGCTCTATGCATCAATTCTTCCTTTGTCATTGTTTAATATTTTTAGATTAATAATACCCCTTCTTTTCAATTGGGGGCTACAAATATACAAAAAAGAAATGATACGGCAAGCATTTCTTACATTATTTTTTAGTACTTTTGCTGCAAAGATACATTTTTTGCACAAACGCCCTAAATTTCCTTAAATACGCATTCCTGTTCAACAGTTAATTATCAATAATTATAAATACCTTTATTATAAGAGTAGTTATAATTTTCGTAACTTTGTAGCCTATGAATCAAAACAATATCAGCGCTACAGAACTCTTCCTTAGGGTAAGAGAACTTTTGATACTCCCCGAACTGGAGCCGAAGACACGCAACAAGATGATGCACGATACGCTCATCCTCTGCTGCCACGAAGGAGTGAAGGAAACGAAACAGGCTTTCGGTAACCTTTTCTCCCAGGTGGATTATCTCTGTAAGGCTCACGGCATCAAGGTGGCAGACAAGATTGCCATCCAGACCATGCGCCGACACAGTAATTCGCAGGAACCGCTCTCAAGCGAAGATTTGAAATATGATGCACGTGCCCTAGCCATCTTCATCTCTGCCGTATTCGGAGTGGATGTTCCCCACGAGCTGAACGTGCTCATTCCCCATACCAACCGCCCTTATCAGAAAGGACTGGAAATCAACAACCGCCGCATCCGCTGCATCGTGAAGAACTGGGACAGCGATTTCATCCGCGTGGATATTGACCAAGATGCTGACGAAGAGGAATATCTCGTTCAACTGAAAGATGAAGAGAACCATATCGACCATACCTATCTCTGGGATATCCTGAAGGAAGGTATGCAGCTCAACCTGCTCGACTGTCAGGTGAAACAACCCGTCATCACCCCACGACTCATTGTGGTGGAACCCGATTATCTGGTAGATATCAGTAGCATCGCCACCTGCTTCACGGCTTTCGGTCATCATCCCCTGCTCTATCTGCTGAACCAGATGAAACCCCGCGCCAACACCCAGGCTACCCTGCTCGGTAACTTTGCCGGTGCGGCGCTGGATGACATCATCAATACAAACGGCAAATACCAGATGAACGAAACCATAAAGACGAATTTCAGGGAGAAAGCACTGGAGTTCTGCACCTGTCCCTGGTTTGATGCCAAGAAATTCTATACCGATGCCAACCAGCAGGCATTCAATCTGCAGCAGGTAGTGGATATTCTCTTTCCCCGCACCGCATCGCAGGCACAGATGTCAGCCTTCCGTGGCGAAAGTCTTTACGACAGGAAGAAAGCCATCCTCGAGCCTTCGTTCGTCTGCGAAGCACTCGGCATACAGGGACGTGTGGACCTGATGACCACCGACTGCAAACTGCTGGTGGAGCAGAAATCGGGACGCAACATGAATATCGAAACCCATCAGGTAGATCCGGGTTATCACAGTTATCAGCTGGAGCCCCACTATGTACAGCTGCTGCTCTACTATGGCATATTGCAGCACAACTTCAAGCTGAGCAACGACCGCGTGAATATCCGTCTGCTCTACTCCAAGTATCAGCCGCAAGACGGACTGATGGTGGTAGCTTACTACCAAAAGCTCTTCAAGGAGGCCATCGAATACCGCAACCAGCTCGTTGCCGCCTCCTTCGAGATAGCCAAGGAGGGATTCGAGCATGCACTGAATGAATTTACCCCCGAAGTTTTGAATGTGGCAGGTACCCAGGACTTCTTCTACAACAAGTATCTGAAGCCGCAGATAGAAGCCATCACCAAGCCGCTCCACAACCTCACCCCATTAGAGGAGGCTTACTTCTGCCGCATGATGACCTTCGTGTTGCGGGAACAGATGATCAGCAAGGTGGGCGCACAGGAAGGAACGAACACATCAAGTTCCGACCTCTGGACCATGCCACTCGCCGAAAAGAAAGATGCCGGCAATATCTATACCGACCTGCACATCATCCGGAAGGAGCAGAGCAGCGCAGGAAGCGGATATGATACCATCACCCTGAGCGTACCCGACCAGGGAAAGGACTTCCTGCCCAACTTCCGTATCGGCGACATGGTGTATCTCTATACCTACAAGCTGAAGGAAGAACCCGACGTAAGAAAGGCTATATTATATAAAGGTGTACTGCAGGAGATTCACAGCGATGAGATTGTGGTGCATCTCACCGACGGACAGCAGAATGCCGATATCTTCGAGATGAATCTGCCTTACGCCATAGAACATGGAACGAGCGATGCATCGACAGGCGGAAGCATACGTAACCTGCACCAGTTTATCTGTGCACCCAAGGAGAAACGCGACCTGCTGTTAGGGCAGCGTGCTCCGCAAAGAGATGCCTCGCTTACATTGACCAGACATTACGATGATGTACTGGACGACATCATTCTCCGTGCCAAGCAGGCACAGGATTACTTCCTGCTCGTGGGACCTCCGGGAACAGGAAAGACCAGCCGTGCCCTGAAGTTTATGGTAGAAGAAGCATTGAACGATGGAACGGGAATGCCGACAGCAGAAAGCATCGCCTCGGGAGGCAAGACGTCTCAGCAGCCTGCATCCTCCATTCTTCTGATGAGCTATACCAACCGAGCCGTAGATGAAATCTGCGAGATGCTGGTAGATTCGGGCATTCCATTCCTTCGCCTCGGCAGCGAGTACTCCTGCGACGAGCGATTCCGCCCTTATCTGATAGAGAAAGCCATCAGCAACTGTCCGAAGCTCGAAGCCATCAAACAATATATAATAGGAACGCGTGTAATCGTGGGCACCACTTCGATGATGACCTCCAAGCCGTTCATCTTCTCGCTGAAGCACTTCAAGCTTGCCATCATCGACGAGTCGAGCCAGATACTGGAGCCTAATCTCATCGGTCTCTTATCAGCAGTAGATAAGTTCATCCTCATTGGCGACTACAAGCAGTTGCCAGCCGTGGTACAACAGAGCGAGCAGGATTCAGGCATTCCTACCATCAACGACAGTCAGAAAGGTGGCATCATCGACATGAGCATCCTGCAGGACATCTGTCTTACCAACTGCCGCAACTCCCTCTTCGAACGTCTGATTCATTGGGAAGATCACGAAGAGCGCAGCGAATTCATCGGCATTCTGCGCCGCCAGGGCAGAATGCATCCCGAGATTGCAGAGTTTCCTAACCGGATGTTCTACCGTCGGGAGAAACTGGAACCCGTGCCATGTCCACACCAGTTGGAGACGGAGCTGTCATATACTCTCCCATCAGAAGATGCGCTCGACGACCTGCTGAAGGAGCACCGCATGATATTCCTCCCATCCAAATTCTGCAAGGAACCGAATGTATCTGATAAGATCAATGCCAACGAGGCAGCAATCGTGGTAGACCTGCTTCGCCGCATCCACCGCTTCTATGGAGAGCGTTTCGATGCCAAAAAGACGGTAGGCGTCATCGTTCCTTACCGCAACCAGATAGCCATGGTGCGCAAAGGCATCGAAAAGCTCGGTATTCCGGAACTGGAGAAAATCAGTATCGATACCGTAGAGCGGTACCAGGGCAGCCAGCGAGATGTCATCATCTACAGTTTCACCATCCAGAACATCTGGCAGCTCGACTTCCTTGCCGGCAACAGTTTCGTAGAAGACGGCGCCATCATCGACCGCAAGCTGAACGTAGCCATCACCCGTGCCCGAAAGCAGATGATTATGACAGGCAACCCGGAGATATTGCGCAATAATCAGATTTTTAGCGAATTAATGAACTATGTGAAGGAAAAAGGAGGATATTTTTAAAATTTCCCCCAAAAAATTTGGTGATACGGAAATAAAGTCCTATCTTTGCATTCGAATTATACACAAAAGGATAAACAAGAGACACATATAAGATATAGGATTCCGGTGCTCCACTGGCACTGGAATTCTTTATTTTTTATGCTACTTGCCAACCGATTATTAATAACATTAAAACAACAAGAAAATTATGGCTTACATGTCACAAGAAGGCTACGACAAACTCGTAGCTGAGCTGAAACAGCTCGTATCTGTAGAGCGCCCTAAGGCATCAGCCGCAATTGCTGAAGCCCGCGACAAGGGTGATTTAAGTGAGAATTCTGAGTATGATGCCGCTAAAGAGGCACAGGCTCATCTGGAAGATAAGATCAATCGCCTGAAGCTCACCATTGCCGAGGCCAAGATTATCGATACCAAGCAGCTCAGCACCGACAGCGTGCAGATTATGTCGAAGGTAGAGATGACCAACATGGCTAACAAGGCAAAGATGACTTATACCATCGTGAGCGAGAGCGAGGCAAACTTGAAGGAAGGCAAGATTTCCATCAAGACTCCTATTGCACAGGGATTGCTCAACAAGAAGGTAGGTGAGATTGCAGAAATCAAGATTCCTCGCGGCACCATCAACCTTCGCATCGACAAGATTTCATTTGAATAAAACGGAATAAAAGGAACTATCATATCGGCAGCAATGCCCGTATGACGGTTCCTTTTATGTTATATGTAAGCCTACCCGATATATTCTATAGAAAATGAAAGTAGCCGATGCAACGACATCAAAAAGAGAATAAGAAAATATGAATTGTAAATTATAAATTATTAATTATAAATTGATTAGCGATTATGGCAAGCATTTTTTCAAAGATTGCAGCAGGAGAGATTCCTAGCTACAAGTGTGCAGAAAGCGACAAGTTCTATGCTTTCCTCGACATTAGCCCTATCGGCAAAGGTCATACTCTGGTAATTCCCCGTAAGGAGGTTGATTACATCTTCGATATGGAAGACGAAGACCTGGCTGAGTTTGAGGTTTTCGCCAAGAAGGTAGCCAAGGCTATCAAGGCAGCCTTCCCATGCAAGAAAGTGGCGCAGGTTGTTTTGGGTCTGGAGGTTCCTCATGCCCATATCCACCTCATCCCAATGAACAGCGAAGCTGATGTAAACTTCCGCAAGGAGCATCTCAAACTCACAGAGGAAGAGTTCAAGGAAATTGCTGATAAGATTTATACAGAATTCAAGAAACTTTAAATGCAAGAAGTTTCAAACAGAAAAAGAGCTGCGAATA
>ERZ1023650.207-NODE-207-length-11810-cov-9.274266_pt1 | contig 11810 bp, 9 predicted proteins | sample MGYA00380337_ERZ1023650 | MGnify/ENA primary metagenome ERZ1023650 (study PRJEB33179, sample SAMN07449042) | human gut metagenome | biome: Human-gut; feature: Human associated habitat; material: Faeces | host: Homo sapiens | place: India:Kasaragod | collected...
CTCCTTTATCATCGTAAGCCACTACGTTCAGACTCTTCAATCCCGTATCGCCAGCCCTTGTCAGTTCCTCTTTTGAAAAGTCGGGAAGTGTGATGGTGAGCGTGATGCCACCATCTTCCAGTCGGCTCCCATCTGAAGGTGCCGAGCCTCCGTCCTCGTTCAGAGAGTCACTGCAACTGCTCAACACTAACAGTGTCAGCAAAAGTGATAATATCTTTTTCATATTAATTCTCATTATTTATTTCCGTTATCATCAGTCCAATCACCACTGTTAGGTACTCCAGGATGCCATGCAACAATTCCGCCACCTTTTCTTTCAATCCATCCTGTATCGCCATATTTCTCATAACTTCTACCTCCGAAAAGGACTTTGGACTCATTTGTATCACCAGAGTTGTTCTGAATCAAAATGGTTTTCTCGTGATAGCCTTTCACGGCTTTCAACTTAATCTTTGTCACATACCATTTTTTACCACCAATTATTTTTTCAGAAAAAGTCATGGAGCCGTTCGATTCTGTACGACTACCTACTTCATCGTAAAGTGTCCATTGTCCTGTCAATTCGTTATTAGAAATTCCAAAGTTACAAGACCATCTCTTGATTTCATATGGAGAATACACTGTATATGTCACATTCTCTACTTCCGGTCTTTCGTCGAAGATGCGGTATGTAGGGTCTGATGTCGGGTCATAGAGTATCCATCCCTCATGGTCTTCGTAGTTGAAAAGAGGAATACCTGGTTCCATGTGGTGAGGACAGCGGTGGTACTCTGGACCATCATTGTTGAAACTGTAGAAAATCATCAAAGTCTCACCTGGCTTGATTTCCCTATCTGCTTTGTGATGATTATTATGTCCCTTAGCATCTTTTGGTATTTTGTAATAATACCATCCCGGATTATTTGCGGCCCCAGTCATACGGCTGTTTCGCTCAGCAGGACCGTTCACTCCTGGAGTCGTATAATAGCCGGTAAAATACCATACATTCTCCTCAGGTATATTATCAGTACCATTACTTTCACCATATTGATAATACATATATAAATTATGGTGATTTACATTAATGGCATTGCTCCCTTTATCCTGTGACCAACCGTCATTCCAATTATTGTTATCTCCCGACACATTTACATTTTCGTCAAGAGTATAATCATATTTAGCAGCATTGTATGTTCTGTCATTGATAGCACGGAAATAGATATAGTAATCACCGAATGGAGGTTTTACAACCACCTTGATAGTACGCTCTATATACTTACCGTCAACCGGCTTTTTAGAATAAGCCTTAAAGTAATGCTCGACAGTGGTTGTAGGGTTATTTTCTGCCTTCACAGAGATTGTACCCTTTGCATCAGTATCAGAATTTTCCAGCTTGATGGTGATATTTGAAGAACCGACAGTTGATTTGTACTTATCAATCACAATACCTCCCAAGTTGGTAACCCATGTAAACTTCTTTGTGTTAGTTTCAGCACCAGCCTCATAAAAAATGGTTGTCTCCAGGGGATCAACCTCGAAAAGAGGCTGAATATTGTATTCCACTTCCAGATACTTTATCAAGTTGTTGGCTTTTACCCAAATCTTAGCCTTGCCTTCCTTTTCTGTTGCCGAATAAGCGGTATAAGGAATCGCAGGATTGATGGTGAATATGATACGGTCATTATACTTCTTTGCGGCAATGATAAAGTCCTTGTCCTTTCCATCGACACTGATTTTCTTGTCGCAGCCAAACTCCACGGCGGCAGCGTTGGTCTTGTAGAAGATTGAGTCGTTGGTGAGCGAAGTTAACTTGGCTCTTGTCTTGTCTAACCACAGCGTGGTGTGGCTGAAGTCGGCATCAATGCTCATTGGCTCCCAAGGCTTGATGAAGGTCTTGCCGTCGAGGGTTGCGTTTCCCAGACTCTTGATGTTGCCGATAATCTCGTAGTAGGTGCCACGAGGAAAGGTTGGAAGCTCTGTAGTAGAGCTTTGCTTGTGACCTAATGGAATGATATACTTGTTGTCGATACTTTCATCGATGCTTCCTTTAATAGCCAGTCGTGACTGCTGGGATGCATTGGCGATGTATCTCTCCGGCAAATAGTATGTGCCCTGGAAAAGCCATTTGGCTGTGGCATTTGTTGGATTGTCAGAGCCTGTGACTCCTTCTTTGAGGGTGATTACATCTTTGTCGTTTATATTTGCATTAGCATCATTTCGTTCCCACGCATCCCCTTGATAGTAAAGGCCATTTTTGTTATTGGCAGCATCATATTGATTACTCTCAAAGCCTTCTGCATATTCTTTACTAACTTCAGTCTGGCTGAATTTTCCATCCCAGCATAGAGATGTGCTTGGAGATAACTGCTGCGCAAGAATATTCTTGATTGAAAAACTTTTGCCGCTGAATACAGTTGCTTCAGCAGGATCGAATATGAGATTCAACTTTACCTTGACACAGGTGAACTTCAGATTTGCGATAACAGTTGCTGATTTATCTGTTGCCTTGATTTCTGTTTCTTCAGTTGTGCCGTTGATATCCTTAGGCTCATATATCATCGGGATATTCGTGCAAACAGGCATACCTGGCTTTGTTCCGACACCATAATTCAGAATTTCCTTTTTGAGATCATCTTCTTTCTCAATAGTCTGATTGCTCAATACATCACTCATATTGGCAACTACATAAATATGATAAATTCCTGGCTCGATGGTGAGCTGATAGTTAGCTATATTTTCGTCCAGCATCATGCTTGCCAAAGGCGCAGGAAGATTCTCTGCTACGAGCTTACCATTACCATCTACAGGAAAGGCGTAGAGGCGAAGATCATTGATCTGGCATTCATCTACTGTGGCATTATAGGTAGGTACATCAGAGGAACTGCCGCTGAAAGCATTGCCGTTCGCACTGAGCACGGTTGGTACCAGCACGTGCAGGTTGCTAGACGAGTTGAAGGAGTATCCGTTACCCTCCAACTCGTCATTACAACTAACTGCAAATAAACTAGTCAACAACCAAACTATGAAACCTATATAGATATGAAATCTTCTCATGATAACTTTACCTTTTACTTTTTCCATCTCGATGCTTCCATCTCGATGAATGATTTACGATTATAAGTCGACACGCTGTATGCGCTTGCTCCAGTCGAGGATGGAGATGCCGAGTTGCATATACTGCCACTGGTCGCCTTTGAGGAAGAAGTCGAGCTTGTAGTCGTATTCTCTATCCAGGAACTCCTGTGCCGAATAGTTCATGTTCTCGAAGGCTCCTCTGCCTTGGGCGAGACAATCGGCTAGGTTGATGCGTACCACCTCCTCGCCCGTCTTCTTGTTCCAGATGCTCAGTATCGCATTCTTGTCGTTCTCGGTTACGGGATGAAGTACGACTCTACTGAACATCAGGGCTGCGATGGCTGTTCGTTCTGTTACTTTGCCATCTTGATCCTTGAATTCGGTGGTCCATGTCTTGTATGGAGTGTATATTAACTCCTCATCGGGGAGGAGGGAATTGTCGTAGTTGATGTAGCCGTTGGCATCGGTTATCTGATAACTGAAGTCGTCGGCATTGATGTTGGTAGGCTCGTTGAGCTGGTGCAGTCGGACGGTGAGCTGCTTGGTATCTCTGACGAGGCTGATGGTATGTTTTGTTACCTGTAAGTCTTTTACTTCTACGAGATGGTCGCTGAGTCCCTGCCAGAGTGTGTCGAGTGGGAGAGATTGATTCTCTACGACAGCTGGATTATCCTCCGGGTTGTTGCCGTCAGGGCTTTGGGCATTCTGGTGATTCGGACTGGTGCGGTCGAGCCTTACGTTCAAATCCTTGATGTCGCTGCCTTCCTGGGGAATGGCGATTTGGAATTTGGCTCCATTATGCGTACGGGTTTCTTCGTATTTCTTCTGGAAGGCGAAGGTGGCGAAGCGATATTTGCCCGGTTCCAGATTCAGGCGCATGGTATAGTTATGGTCTTTCAGCGGCTGCGATGTCGCACTGTTGTAGGCATCTTGGCGAGTAATGAATTTACCCTGCTGATCATATACGAACACGCTAACTCCGCCTACATGATCATTGAACATGTCGGCACGTTGCACGTTGTAGTCGTACTTGAACTGCAAGTCAACTCCCATATCGCAAGGAGGGAGGTCATCGTGCATCAAGTCGTTGCAGCTGCTGAGCATGCTGCCGAGAGCGACGATGCTGCTGAATGCTGCCGTGCGGCTGATTGCAGTCAAGCTGTCGAATCCCCATTCCATGCGTATATTCTTGATCCAACTATGTAACTTTTTGTTTGCCATGATGCTTTTTGGTTATTATCAATATAATGTTTCAGAATATCAGGTTGTGTTTCTAGCTTCCACTATGGTGAAGCTGAAAACACAACTCGTATGTTTTAACGAAGGCGGGAGCCTAAGCTCCGCCTTTCGTTGTTATTACGCTATTACAAATCAACGCTCTGTGAACGCTTAGCCCAGTCGAGGATCTTAACGCTGACGCTGATGTACTTGGTATCCTCATCGTCTGGGGTATTAGGCTTAATTTCTGGAACGTCTGGATAACCAGGACCGCTGATGCTGTTGACAGTAAGGTCGTACCAGTTGTTGCGGAGTACACCGTAACGACCGAGATACTTTTCGTTGTTTGTACCATAGGTGTCTTCGCCTGCATTCCAAGGTGTCAAGTCATCACCGAAGTGCTTGATACGAGCAATATAATAGCTCTCGCCATTCACGTAGGTTGTGATTCCAACAATAGGGTCTGTTGGTGTAGCAGCTTTCAAACCAAGTTTTACATTAATCTTGTTGATTTGATCATCTTTAACTTCTGTGCCATTGTGCTTTACATTGGCTTTTTTCAATATCTTGGTTCCGGCTGTCTTCTCAACATCATTACTTGTTGCGTCAAGAACTACGGCAATCTTATCTGCATCAGCTTCACTTAATACTTCTTGTGCTTTTGCCTTAATCTGTGCCACCAAATTTTTCTTACTCCAAAGCTCTGTATGGTTGCCAATCTTGAAGAAGGTAGAACCATCTGCTGCAGTAAAGCCATTTGGAGTGTATGTAGCCTTGAAGACAACACGAGTGGTCTGTCCCTGCTTCATGTTGTCAAGGTCGAATGTGTTCTCGAGGCAGTATGCTACATCTGTTGCATTTGAAGAAATATCCCCCTTCTTAATATATGTGAAGTTGGCGTCTCTATCAGTTTCTTTTGTAGGATCATTCAAATCGGTGTTGTTATAATTAGGGTCAACGCCCCAATATACGCGCTTGAATGAAGTTGATGCACTTACGAAACGGGCGCTCTTGTTAGGTTCATTCTTCCATACGTTTGTATAATCATCGCTCAAACCAGCAGTAACATGTACCGGGAATGAAGTCTTGTTGGTAACATCCAATGCCCATTTTGTAATTTTAATCTTGTCTTTGCTGTAGTTCGCTCCAGAGGCATTGGCACCTGTAGCTCCGAAATAATTCGTTGTACTGTTTGGACTTACAGTAACCTTTGCCAAACCACGCTCTACATGAACTGTTGTCGCAGGTTTACTCTGTGCCTCTTCCTTTGTTCTATAGATGCCCTCTATTTTAACGAGGGTTGTTGGCTCAACATTTGCTGCAGTAAACTGAGGAGCATTAGCCATATAGAAACCTTTTGTATAATCTGTCATGTTAGTTGCGTTTGTTGCAGCATTCCATAATCCGTATGTCTCTGTAGATGCTGAAGGAGGTGTAATCTTGTTGCCTGTTGCTGCTTCATTGTTAAGAATGACCAATGCATAGTATTTACCACCTGTCTCATCTACTTTTGCGCTAGTAAGTTGAGCCGTGATAGTTGCTTCTGTGGTGATACCCTTATTGGCTGGCGTAACATTTTTCCAAGGCTCCAAATTACCGAGTGGTACAGCTTCAACAAACTTGTAGTTTTTTTCTGAAGTTGCTGTTCCCTTCTCAAAGATAACGAGCGTAGCATCGTTTACAGTATACTCAGAAGCTGTACCGCCATCAAACTTGTCGTTTGCGGCACGTGTACCACTTGTTGTAGGCAAGTCGATAGTGATAGATGCATAGCTTGTACCTGATTCATTCTCACCTGAACCATTACCCCCCCCCTACTACTAAATCGTTGTTGCTAGAGCAACTAGCAGTCATAGCAGCCAAAACTGCCAATCCAAAGAAATGTTTAATTCTCATAATTGATGTGATTTTATTGTTAGTTATATCTTTTATTGTTCCGCCTTCATTTCCTCGTAGATCTTTCTGATGCGTTCAGCTTCCTTCGAGTTTCCTGCCTTGGCAAGATGCTTTTCGGCAGTTACGAGGTCGCCCTTCTGCAAATCTGTGCAGGCGGCATTGAGATTGGCTGTCTCATCATCAGGGAAGAGACGGACGGCAATGTCAAATACCTCGTTGAACTCTGGAGAACCAGGCTCATAGGTCTGTGCCACCAGATACATCTCCTGTAATGACAACTGTTGAGGCTTGGTCTTCAGGATTACCTTTGCCTCCTCAATGTCGAAAGGACGAACGGTATAGGTTACCGTATAGTCGCTGTGGCGTAAACGAGGATAAATCTCACTCATGATGTAGCGATAGCTAGCCGGATAAAGCTTCTTGATTTTCAGGTCCTTTGCATCGGGTGCCAAGGATGAGTTGGCAACGGCAAGGATGGCAGACTTATCGGCTAAGTTGCTTGCTTCCACCTTCTTCTTGAATCCTTCCCAGTCTTCCGGGGTGGCGTGATAGGTGAAGAGCTTTTTATCGATAGTGTAGAGATTGCATACATAATTTCGCAGGGCAGCCGCACGATTGTTGGCGAGTCGCACATTGTTGTCGTAAGGACCATCCGGCGACGCATAGCCATGAATATCGATATTGGTGATGCTCACATCCTTGTCGTTCTTTACGAGGTCGATGGTGGATGTAATCTTTCTCAGCTCAGTTGCATTCTCATGGAAGTCGGCAAGGATATCGCTCTTGTTGAGCTTGAAGCTCAGGTAAGCTTCACCCTTTTCGGCTCTCACCTTGATGGCTTCAGCCTTTGGCTTCACGTAATGGTCGCGACCAATCTTGGGTATTGGGTTGATGACCGCCATCTGGGTGGTATCCTGATCCATCAGGTTGCCGCATCCGCAGAGGTCTTCCGTCATGGAGAGGTTGAAAGCCTTCATCCACTTCCTGTAGGGAAGGGTCTGTGAGAAGAGCACCTGCTGCTCGGTATCATTCCTGCGTCTCACTACCACTGCCTGGCTGTTCTTCAGTTTGCTGCTTTTGCGCAGGTATCTGATGTTCTGGTTTTTGCCATTGATGATAATGGGATTCAGGGCGATGGTATCTTCTCCGGCAATAAGCGGAGTGAAAACCAGCTGTTGCTCTGATTTGAGCTGCAGACTATCGAGATGGAGGCGGAAAGCAACCTTGAGACTGTCGCTCTTCTTCTGTGTCAAGACACTGTCTATCAGAATCTTGCCTCCAGCCAACCGTAGCTGCGAATCATCTATCTTCTGGGCTTGGACAGTCAATGCGCTCTGTGCAAACAGAATGCAAAGGGGCGAAATGACCGCATAAAGCTTCATTTTCTTCATATTCTTCATCTTGTAAAAGAGGGTTTGATTTTGTTTTTCGCTATCTCGGTGATATCGTTCCTAGAATGCGTATATCAGGGAAAGGGCGGCTTTAGTTGGACCTACATAGTTGCGGTGATCCTTGTTAAGACATTTGTCACATCTTCCGTAGAGCTTGTATGGGCTGTAGATGTATCCTAATCCGATGGATCCTTCGAGATTGAGGTGCTCAGACAGCAGCCATTGGTATCCGTAGGTGAGACCACCACCGACATACCAGCCTTCGTAATGTCTTCCTTTCTCTGTCTTTGGCAAGATGCCGAAAGGCAGGTCCACATTTTTGATGTTGTATTCACCTCCTAGGGCATGGATGCCGAAGAAGTGGCCTCCAAATTTCTGGCAGGTGTACCAGCGGTATTCTGGCATTACGTTCCAGTAGCGCAATTTCTTGTCGCCTGAGAACTTCCAGGGATTCAGGGCGCCGAAAAGCTGAAAAGTGCTCTTCCTGCCCGTGCCTATTTCTAGACCAGCATTGAGCGAGGTGGTTGCCAAACCAAGCAGGTTGGTCTTCAGTGCTACCTCTTGCGCTCGTGTTACTACTGTTGAGAGAATCAGCAGCAACAACATCGGTGTTCGTTTGAACATACTCTGCGTCATCATCATATTTTTACTCTGTTGATTTTCTTTCTTAAGGATAATGCTAGTTGATTATTCTTATTTATCGTCATTTACTTAGTTGTATAGGATAAGCCTTGCAGCACGATTGAATGCCGTTGGGTTTCCTTTTCGGTTGCAAATGTAGGAAGATTTTCTCAAAGATGCTTCAAAAAATTGATGGAAATCAAGGAAAATGAAATGCAAACGTTTGCATTGCTGTGCAAAGTGTGTGGGAGCACAAAAATCGTGAATAAGATATAAGTACCTGATATATAGAAAATAAAAAGCGAGGGTGTGATTTGCACACCCTCGCTTATTTCAGAACCTCCATCGCCTTCTTCAGACCTCTATCCACAGCCGAAGCATCGTTCTGGTAGAGCTTCTCCTTTTCCTCTCCGGTCATCTCGTCGAGCAGATAATCGGGGGTGATTCCCACACTTTCCAGCAGGTTGCCCTGTGCATCCTTGGTAAGCGAGAACGGCATGTAGAAGTAGAGGTAGCTGGTTACATTTCCTATCCAACCGCCATTGCTGGCTTCGTTGTCGGAAGTGAGCATCGCCTGCGCTCCGTAACTGTTTCTGCCTATCGTCTTCACGTGGTCGCCCTGACTTTTCAGGATGAGGGTTGTCACCTCCGACATGCTTGCGCTGTAGTTGTCGAGCAGGATGGCGGTAGGGATGTTTCTGCCCAGACTCTTCGACGTTACCGTAATCTTCTGCGGAATCCAAGGCGTATAACTGTATGGATTATTATCCTCTTTTTTGCGTACGTAGGCATAGACGGCAGATTGGGTGATGAGATAGTCGGTAAGCAGACGGGTATCTATCACGCTTCCGCCTCCGTTGCCACGGAAGTCGAGAATCAGCTTCTTGATCTCGCCCTTAGCCAGAGGCTCCAGGAACAGACGGCGGTAACCTTCTACGCAGAGATGATCGTAGGTAAATTTCAGGTCGCTCCAGTAAGCATAGAGTTCCCGCTCATGCCAGAGGTAATCGGCAAGTGCCTGGCAATACCAGTTGGCAAAACCGGAGGCTGAAAGCATCTGCTGGTAACGGGCATCGCCCTGCAGCTTCTGTCGGATCTGCTCGCCCATACCGCTTGCATCAGCAGTAATAGGCAACAGCTTGAGGAGATTCGGCGACTTCTCGTAAGCCTCGCTGGCGAGAGCATAGAGACCGGAATAATCGCCCTGGTTGCTGTAAGCAGTCATCTTCTCGCAGGCTTGGGCAGCATCATCCGAAGCCAGATAGCTATCCATATCGGCAAGCAACTGCGTTGCCTGCTGCTCAGCCTTCTCTCGCTTTCCTGCATCTGCAATCAGTTCCTTCGCCTTGTCTGCTATCTTGGAAGCATCCAGATGATAGGTGCTGGCGGCATTGTCAGGGAGATAGGACTTCTGATACTCGTGGAAACAGTTTTCGTAGAGGGCAAACTTGTTGAAGCCGAGGTAATAGGTGCCCGGCTGCTCCTTCAGGTAACCGCCCATGATGCAGAAACCATCCGAGGTAATCTCGCCGAAGGCTGTACCATTCAGGTTGAGCTGGTCGCGGGTATGGTTCCAGTGAGCATTCAGTGGGAAATACTCGGTCTTGTTGCGGAGCGTGCTGTTGAATCTCACCGTTTCCGTAGAAGAGTGGGAGACGGGTAGGGTAATCTTGACATAGAAATGCTGGTCGATGATCTTGTCGATGATTTCCTGGAAATACTGCTTTGCCTTGGCGTTGTCTTCCTGAATCTCCTGTTGGGTAAAAGTTGGGGTATGCTGAAAGGTCTTCAGGGCATCAAACTTGGGTTTGTATTCCTTGTACACCTGGTCCCAGGTCTGCGCAGATATGGCAGACTGCTCATTGAGGGTGCAGTAGCGCTGGTTCATCACGCTCCAGAAAACCTGGAACAGGTCGCCATACGACTTGACATCGGTATCGGAATAATCGGAAATCGATTTCTCGTAGGCATCATTGTCTGCCACACAACTGGTAAGCGACATTCCGGTAGTGGTTGTCGCCAGGAGAAAGGCGAAGAAGCATCGCATTCCACCTTTTATATATATAGGGGTTCTCATAAATTATATGTTTTAAAAGCTTTTGCCCTTACAGGGCGTATTGCTGTCTGCTATTATACCCAGGGTGTTGCCCTGGGCTAGGAGCTTCTGCCCTTTCAGGGCGTATGGGGCTAGAACTTATAGGCAGCCGAGGCTGTGATGACGCTGGAGTTGCGACGGGCAGTCTTGCTGGTACGGGCTTTCTCCTGGTAGATATGCGAGAAGCCGTACTGGAACTGATAGCCCACGCTGGCATCTATCTTGCCGAAGGAATAACCTATCTTGATGCCTGCTTCGCCGCCAAAGAGACTGCGGCGGAGATGGTTCTCATTCTTCCTGAAATCGTAGGTGGTGTTATAGCGGATGTAGGAACCATCGCCCTTGTACCCCTCCATGATGTTCATCGGATACATACCCTTGGTATGCATGGAGGTGAAGTATTCGTAATAGATGCCTACCTGCGGCTTGAGCCACAATCCCTTCTCGTGGTAAGGATTATGGAGGAGATAGTAGCCCACATGGAGTGGGATGCTGATGAAGTTGTTGTTGTATCGGGTGTTCCAGGAGTCGCCGCCCAGATTCTGGTACAGGTAGTCGCGCTGTACGAAGCGGATGCCCGCTCCTACCGCCAGCTGATCTACGATATTGTATTCGGCACCGATGGCAGCCGTGAAACCCGGTCGCACCTTATAATAAGTCTCCGACAAGCCCGATACATCCGTATCGAGCACACTGCAACTGACACCAGCTTCCGCCTCCACCTTCCAGCGGTAGAAGCTCTGCTGTGCCAGAATGCCTTGGCAGCAGAAGCCAAGGGCTATGGATAAATATACCTTTCTCATAAAAATGGGGTAGTTTGGGGTGAAAAAAGTCTTAATAGAGAAGAAGCAGTCCGGCAAACGCAGAATAGAGTATCATGCGGATGGGATTGATCTTCATTACCTTCACACCGATAAAGGTGGCAAAGAAGAGGGCGATGGAGATATAGAAATGCCAGGGATTGGCTGGAGTAGAAAAGTTCTCGCCATTCATCAGAAGCAGGGCTGCGGCTCCTACCAATCCGACAATGGCTGGGCGAAGACCGATGAAAATGCTCTGGACGGCTGAGGTGTTCATATACTTGTACAGCATCTTGCTGATAAGAATCATCAAAACCAAGGATGGGAGAACCAGGGCAAAGGTCGCCATGGCACTTCCGAGTATAGCCATCATGCCACTCATGCCGGCATTATGGACAGCTGTATAGCCACAATAGGTAGCGGTGTTGATACCGATAGGTCCAGGTGTCATCTGAGAAATGGCAACCACATCGGTAAACTCTTGCATCGTCATCCAATGATACTGCGTAACAACCTGTCCCTGAATCAGGGATATCATGGAATAGCCACCTCCGAATCCGAAGATGCCTATCTGAATGAATACGATGAAAAGCTGAAGAAATATCATATGTTATTCTGTTGGTTGAATGAATTGACCATAGATGTAGCCACCCACGGCAGCTGCGATAATTACCCAGATCGGGTTGACGCCCAAAAGCCAGATCAGAAGGGCGGATAGAATAGGAATCCAGCAGT
>ERZ1023650.208-NODE-208-length-11800-cov-6.564666_pt1 | contig 11800 bp, 9 predicted proteins | sample MGYA00380337_ERZ1023650 | MGnify/ENA primary metagenome ERZ1023650 (study PRJEB33179, sample SAMN07449042) | human gut metagenome | biome: Human-gut; feature: Human associated habitat; material: Faeces | host: Homo sapiens | place: India:Kasaragod | collected...
GCTAAAAGTCAGCCAGCCTGCCAGTCACCTGCGCCCTCCATCTAACGCAAAGATCCCGGCACAGATGGCCAGCACCAGCAGGGACAAAATTTTAGACAGCTGGGTCAATTTCTTTTGCAGAGGCGTGGCGTTCTGTCCGGCGGTGTTCAGGGCGTGGGCAATGTGTCCCATTTGCGTGTCCATACCGGTGGCAATCACCACAGCACGCCCGCGGCCGTACACCACATTGGCACCCATAAATACCAAATTGCTGCAAGCGGAGGGCGGCAGCGCCTGCCCGTCGTCCGGCAAAGGGGCCGCGGATTTTTCCACCGGCTGGGACTCGCCGGTAAGGGCGGATTCCTCCACCCGCAGGCCAATGCTCTCCAGCACCCGGCAGTCTGCGGGAATACGATCACCGGCAGACAGCAGCACCACATCGCCGGGCACCAGAGTGCGACTGGGCACGGTACACTCTGCCCCGCCCCGCAGCACCCGAGAGGTGGCCGGGGTCATCTCCTGCAAGGCAGCAATGGCCTTTTCCGCCTTGCTCTCCTGCACCACACCCAAGACGGCATTCACCGTCACCACGGTCATAATGATCAGCACATCCGCCGGGAATTCCCGGTGCACTACACACAGCACCGCAGATACGGCGGCCGCTGCCAGCAGCACCAGAATCATCGGGTCGGATAGTTGCAGCATAAACCGCCGCCACAGGCTGTCGCCCTTTTTCCGCGCCAGCCGGTTTTCGCCATGTTTTGCCAGCCGGGCAGCCGCCTGTTTGCGGCTCAGCCCACCGGGGGCACTGTTCAGCTCCCGCAGCACCCGCTCTGCCGTCCATCTGTATGCCTGCATTGCAAAACCTCCCATTTGAAAATAAAAAGACCCGTATATAGGATCACTACATACGAGTCTGTTTTTTATTCCGGGTGGCGGTTCGTCAGGCGCGAGCCACCATTTCGCCGTATTCTTCCTTGCTTTTCTTAATAAAGGCCGCCACTGCCTCTGCGGTGGGCATAGCGTCCGAGCAGCTGTGGGCGGAAATGAGCATAGAGGCCGAGGCGGAGCCGAACTCCAGACACTCGATCATCTCTTTGCCTTGCAGCAGGCTGTACAGAAAAGCGGAGCCGTAGCCGTCGCCGCCGCCAAAGCCCTTGAGCACCACCGCCGGGAAGGGCTTAATGGAGTAATAATTGCCGTCGTTGGTGTAGGCGGTGGAACCGTCTTTGCCGTGCTTAATGACGCAAATCGTCGCACCAAAGGACTGCCAGTAGCGGGCGCTCTCCGGGTCGGAGCCTTTTACGCCCACAATGCCCTCCATCAGATCAAATTCCTCACGAGAGCCCATAATAATATCCGCACCGCGAGCCACTAAGCTGTAATACACAGCAATCTCGTCCTTGGACTGCCAGGTGTACGCCCGATAGTCGATGTCAAAGATAATGCGCACATTGTTTTTCTGGGCCAGCATCATGGCCTTTAAGCAGGCCTCTCTGGACGGAGACTTGGCCAGCGCCGTACCGCTGATCACAATGGCCTTAGCAGAAGCAATATACGCCTCGTCAATATCCTCCGGCGCCAGGCAAAAATCTGCCACATTATCCCGGTACATTAAGATGGAGGACTGCTCTTTAGACAGAATTTCCGTAAAAGTCAGGCCAATGCACTCGCCGTTCTTGGCTCGGGTCACATGGGAGGTGTCGATCCCCTCATTTTGGAAATACTCCACCACATAGTCCCCAAACTGGTCGGCAGACACACAACCGCAAAAGCCCACCTTGCAGCCCAGCCGGGCCAGGCCTACGGCAATATTGGCCGGAGAGCCGCCTACATACTTGTTAAAGTTAGACGACTGGGACAGCGGCTTATACATATCCGTGGGGTTAAAATCAATGGCAATGCGGCCGATGGGGATAAAATCCAGCGGTTTGGTTCTGTCAAATTCAATGTACTTCATAGTTCCCTCTCCATAAATTTATGCGCAGACGACAGGTTTATGCCTTGCCATCTGTGCCGAAAATCAAAATGTGGCGGTGGGCGTTCTTATACGCCCCCTGCACCTCTGCCCCTTGCAGATCGTAGTAACCGCCGATAGCACCGGCGTCGTAAGCGCCCCGCACCGTCTGCTCCACGCTGTCAAAAGTGGCCGTGGCAATGTTGATCTTTTGGATCCCTGTCTGGGCACAGCGGCGGAAATCCTCCGGCGAAATGCCGGTGCCGCCGTGGAGCACCAAGGGCGTGTGGGTATTCTCGGCCACCTGCGCCAAAATATCGAACCGCAGCTTGGGCGTGACCTTATAATTGCCGTGGGCGTTACCGATGGCGATGGCCAGAGCGTCCACCCCGGTTTCCTGCTCAAAGCGCACCGCGTCCGCCGGGTCCGTGCAATGCATAGCGATCTCCTCAGAGCCATCCTCCGAACCGCCTACACAGCCGATCTCCGCCTCCACGGCAGCACCGTAAGGGCGCGCCATCTCTATAATACGGCAGGTCTCCGCTATATTCTCATCCAGCGGCAGATGAGAGCCGTCAAACATCACAGAGGTAAAGCCCAGCTCCAGCGCCTGGCCGATTTTCTGCTCCGTTTTGCCGTGGTCAAAGTGCACCGCCACCGGCACGCTTGCCTGCCGGGCAGCGGCCACCATCAAGGGACCGATCAGCTCCAGCGGCGACTGGCGCAGCCGCACCTCCGCAATCTGGAGGATCACCGGGGCGCGCAGTTCCTCTGCCGCTTGCAGCACACCCAGCACCATCTCCATATTGGCAACGGAGAAGGAGCCAACGGCATAGCCGCCGACACGGGCATCCGCCAGCAGATCACGCATATTCACCAGCATAGGCACACCTCAAATACAAATCAAAAAATCACAAATCAAAAAATGCGATGAGTCGGGCGTAAGCCGAGTTCTGTCTTGGGCAATCATCTATCTCGACGCACGGTTGCCCGTGCGCTCCAGCCATCCTTCGAAGTTTTGTGTCGAGCAAACAACCCTTCAGTCGATGTTGCAGCGGATAGGGTTTACATGGCAGGGAATGTCTCCACCCCCTCGGTGAGCTCTTACCTCGCCTTTCCATCCTTACCGCAAAAGCGGCGGTTTATTTCTGTTGCACTTTCCCTAGGGTCACCCCCGGCGGCCGTTAGCCGTTATCCTGCTCTGTGCTGCTCGGACTTTCCTCACGCAGTAACCTGCGCGCAACTGCCTGCCCGGCTCATCTTCTCCATTTTAATCCATAGCACCGGGGAATGTCAACTGTTTTTCTGCCGGGCAAGAATTTACAGAACAGGTCTTGCATTTCTGTTCTTTTTGTAATACTATGGAGCAAAGAAAGGCAGGTAATCGGAATGCCCAGATTTGAACAGGAAGGTTTTGACCCCCGCCGTCGGCGGGAGAACGACGCCCTGGACCGCACGGTGCCGGAAGAAGACCGGCATTTGGAGCCGGGAGTGGACCTGGATTTTAACCGTCGGCAGCGGGATGTGATCGACCGGCAGGACGAAAGCGGGATCAACCCTTGCGACTATCGAGACCCCTACGCCTCGGCACCATACCACCAAAAGAACGACTATGACCCAAACGGTTACATAGAGCCACCGGCGCCGCCCCGCCGGTTTGAGAGCGAGCGCCCGGCAGATTTTTATACGGACCGGAGCAACACGCCTACGCCCACGCGTGCCCACAACCGGGAGCGGACAAGCCGTGATCCCCGCACCGTGGGCCGCAGCCATACCCCCACCGACAAGCCCGGCAAGCCGCCAAAAAAAGGCAAGGGCAGCAAAAAGGCAAAAGTGGGGCTGAGTATCTTTTGCGTGCTGCTGGCGCTAATTATCATTCTTGTAGGCTGCGCCACCGGCGTACTGGGCAAGATCACCTATCATGCGCACAAAGAAAATGAATATGTGACAGCATCGAATCTAAAGAGCGACCCGCGGGTAAAGAATGTGCTGCTGTTGGGCGTAGACGCCAGACCCAAAGACAAGGCCAGCGCCTCCCGCAGTGACACCATGATGCTGATTTCCGTGGACTCTGTGCACCACACCATTAAGATGACCTCCTTTTTGCGAGACACCTGGGTGTATATCCCCTGCAAGAATATGAGTCAACGGCTGAACGCCGCCTGCCAGTACGGCGGTTACAGCGGCGTGGTAGACACCATTGAATACAACTTCGGCGTAAAGATCGACAACTATGTGGTCGCAGACTTTGAGATGTTCCAGGTACTGGTGGACGCCATCGGCGGCGTAGAAGTGAAGGTTACCAAGGCGGAGGCCAAGGAGGTCACCGGCCACCCCAAGCGCTACGGCAATGTGAAGTTAAAGGCCGGCAAGCACAACCTGACCGGCAAGCAGGCCCTGGCCTACTGCCGCATTCGCAAGATCGACACGGACTTTGTACGCACCAAGCGCCAGCGCACGGTGATGAACGCCATTATTAAGAAAATGAAGTCCTCCAACCCCTTTACCCTGTATAAAATGGCCAGCAACGCCGCCCCGTATATTGAGACGGATATGACCAAAAGCGAACTGTGCAGCTTTGTGGCCAAGGCCGGCAGCTGCGCCACCAGCACCCACCAGGCCCGGGTACCTTTCCCGGACACTTGGTGGTATGACACCATCAACGGCAACTCCGTCATCGCCATCAATAAAGAGGAGAATAAAAAGCAGCTGATCGACTTTATCTACAACAAGACCTCCGAACAGCTGGACAAAGAAGAAGCCGCAGCAGCCAAGAACTGACCTGGAGATCAGCAAAAAATGACCGCCGTGTTTAACGAATTCATCGAGATTTAGTGTAACTTATTGAGTACAGCAAATAGCCCCCGCATTTGTGAAAATGCGGGGGCTTGTGTTTATTGGGTAATTCGTAGGGCGGGGGCTTGCTCCCGCCGTGTAATCCCTCCGTCTGCTCGCAAACTCGCAGCCACCTCCCTTTACAAGGGAGGCAAATTGGTTTCAATATCTTTGTCCCCCTTGCAAAGGGGGAAGCGGCGTAGCCGCAGGGGGATTGGCGGGCGGCAATGACAAGAATATATTACTTCTTGGTGGTCACGCTCTTGGCCTTACTCCACCCGGAGTAGAGTTTTACATTTTTGCCGTTCACCTTGACGGTTTTATAGGTGCGTACCCGCACATAATATTTCTTCTTGGCGGACAGCTTGCTCACGGACTTAGAAGTGGTCTTATTCTTGCTGATCGTCACCGTCTTGGCGCTCTTAAACTTGCTGCTGGTACTATACTGCACCTGGTAGCCGGTGGTTTGGGTCGCCTGCTTTTTCCAAGTGACCTTAAAGCCTTTCTTGGCAGCTTTCACCTTAGACACGCCGGTACCTTTTGGATTGATATTGTAGGTCAGACTCTTTGTACCGCTGTAATTGCCCTTTAGGGTCACTTTCACGGTGTATTTGCCCACATTCTTCATACCCTTGGGGTAGCTGATTTTGTAATCCGTACCATTCTTCAGGGTCTTGCCCTTGCTGTCTTTTACAGTCACAGATGGTTTTTGCACCTTGCCGTTATAGGTATAGGCGGTCTTATTCAACTTAATATTAGATACTTTAGGTATCGCTGCTGTTTTGGTTGCTTTGCAGCTTTTGCAAGTATAGGTTTTTACGCCATTTGTAGTGAGCGACGCCTTTTTGGTTACGGTACCGCTATTCCATGTATGCGTATGTTTATTCTTCGTTTTAACAACTACCCAAGGACTGGTATCAGAATAACGACTATTGACCAACACTTTCAACTCATTTGGCTTACTATCATTATAAGTAAACTCAATACCAAATATTCTACCGTCTGCCGTGCTGCACTCATAATAGCTCCAATAACCGTCTGGTTCCTTACTCGCGGATCCACACCACATGCTGTAATTTTCAATATCATAGGTTTTTCCGTTGGAAAGATGTAAGCGATACACAACCGGATATTTTTCTATCACTTTCCCATCCCACGCTTTTAAACCTGCAATAAAGCCGCTATCTATATACTGGCTATTAAGCACTTCAATCGAATTAAGTGTAACCGGATCATTCAGGCTAAAAGTAATGATCTTACCACAATACTGCAAAGTAACCGGCTGACTAACATCAATATTGTCCCGATCGTAATATTCTTCCATTCGAAATGAATCGTCCGGATAAACAACCTTCAGACAATTATAATTAAAATCGCCTTGAATATACTGCTTACCGGGATCAATGTACTGATAGTCTTTTATAACTTCAAATTGATTTGAGGAACCGCCGCCATACGGGAAGTAATAAGTACGCCCTTTTTCCAAGTTAAAAGAAAAACCCCCGGTAGGGTCTCCCTCATTCTCTGCGATACTGTCTATTTTATTAGAGCTCACCAGGTTATAATTCTCATCAAATATATACATATAATCAGAATTCCAGTAATCCCCACCTGAATAATATGTACCGCTTTCGTTGGCAACAAAAGAATACAGCGTAGAGTGATCCCAATCATAATCACTACTATATAAGTCTTTGAAATTCTTCACCGCAACTACTTTATCAATATAATATTCATTTATATTATTATGGGAACCAAACTGAGTTGTGGAATGACAGAAAACAACAGTATTACCGCTATCATAGAACGCAAAATTACCTACAGTAACATTAGTGCCCTGTATATAAACAACCAACAAGTCAGTGGACTGAAAAGCACCTTTTCCAATTGTCGTAACAGTAGCAGGAATAGTTATGTCCCTTATACTTGAGCAGTTATCGAATGCCCCATCATTTATGGCAACTACTCCATCTGGTATATAAACACCATCCAACACTCCGCAATTGCAAAACGCTGATGCTGCGATCACTCGCGTCGAATCTTTTATCCTATATACTCCTTCTAAGTCATCGTTGGCTTTTATCAATACAGGACCTATATACAATACACCATTTTCCCAATTGCTTTGATTGTCATAATAAGCAGTATAATCAAATGCGCCGTGGTCCACACTTTCTATATTACTTGACATATCGATTTTATTCAAATTTCTACTTGAAAATGCATACGATCCAATATGCGTTACACTGTTTGGTATTACAATACTGGTTAATGAATCGCAACCATCTACAGCATACTCTTCAATCATTTCCACACCATTTGGTATATCCAAATTTAATAAATTTGTAGAATCACAAAATGCATATTTACCTATTTTCTTTACACTGTTGGGTATTCTATAAAATTCATTTTCTGCACTTTTTGGATATCCGACCAACATAGTCTTGTCTTTATTAAACAGCACGCCATTATCCGATGTGTAATACTGATTATTTGGATCTACATCTATGGTTTTCAAGTAATTACAACAGAAAAAGGTTGCCCCGGTTATTCCTTTAACACTTTTCGGTATATAGACAGAGGTTATATCTAGATATGCGAGTGCACTGTCACCAACAACTGACGTTCCGTCTTTAATTACAAAATCGCTACCGATTCCATCACTTTTTACATCAATCAAAGCATTATTAATATACAGCTGATTGTCTTGCCAATTCGAATCATCGTTATAATATTTCGAATCAATAAACGCGTGAGAAGAAATGCTTACCAAAGAATCCGGAATAACGATGTTTTTTAAATTTTTACACTCAAAAAACATCCAATCGCCAATTCTGGTTATACCATCCTCAATAATAAGAGACGCTATACTACTATCCGAAGGAAAGTCATAGTCTCTATCATCAATTACACCGGTACCGCTGATTGTCAGCGTCTTTGTATTTTTATCAAATGTGTATGTTGCACTTTCACCGCACTTACCGGTGATCGTTGTATCTGCGGCATACGCTGTTAAGTCCAAGCCGGTCGTTACACTGCACAGCATAAATATAGATAGCAGAATACTGATTACTTTTTTCATTTCAAGCACTCCCTTCTTGTTTAACCCTACACCGGATCATATTGTATGGATCAAGTCCATAATGCAATCAGCTTGGTACTTTTGTGCCAGTGGATATATCTTTGTTTTCAAAAACGGATCCGAAAAATTAGGACCATACACATTACTGATTCTGTACCAAAGGATCTGATCCCCAGGCGCAGAGAATTGGCTTTCAATACATTTACAAGAGGCACCCCTTGAGCGAGAAGCACCCACAAAAATATCGTAAGTTGCACCTGCCTGTTTCAAATCGTTGAAGTTCCTCTGTACAATGGACTCGCAATCACCGTCTGTACACACGGCAATTCTGTGCCCATTGTATTTCAACACCAGGCACCGATCCGCCACGCGATTTCCGGTGCAATCATGTTCCACTGTTGCCCCCAGGCTTAACAAATTTTGAATCACTAAATTCAATGTTGTTGTTTTGCCTGTGTTGGCTCGTCCCCACAAAATGATCGCTTTCACAAATACTCCTCCTTTTGATATTTTGCAATAATTTTGTATACAGATTTATTATAAGACGAATCGCACAATGTGCCGCACAATAGAACAAATTGTTCTAATCCTATATAGAACAGATTGTTCTAAGATATAATGGTTCCGGTGATGATATGAAATTTCAAAGAATCCGGGACCTGCGGGAGGACGCGGACCTGACCCAAAGCGAGATGGGCCGGGCGCTGCACCTGCCCCAACGCACATACGCCTATTATGAAAGCGGGCAGCGCACCGTGCCGCCGGAGGTACTCATTGCACTGGCGAACTTCTACGGGGTGAGTGTGGACTACATCTTAGGGCGCAAGGACGACAAAAACTAAGCCACGGTAACAAGGGGTAGTTGTTACTGTGGCTTTTGTTTTATCTATTTGCCCTTAATGCGGCGCAGGGCGGTTTTTTCCAGTCGGCTGACCTGTGCCTGGCTGATGCCGATCTCAGACGCCACCTCCATCTGGGTTTTGCCCTCCATAAAGCGCTTATAGAGAATGTTGCGCTCCCGATCGTCCAGCTGCTTGATCTGATCCTTGATCATCATCTCGTCCACCCAGTCTGCGTCCGTATTGGCATCGCCCACCTGGTCCATCACATAAATGGTATCGCCCCCATCGGAATACACCGGCTCGTATAGGGACACCGGGTCCACAATGGCCTCCAGCGCCAGTACCACATCGGCGGTCTTCATACCCAGCTTGGCGGCGATCTCGTCCACCGTAGGCTCTCGGCCATTGGCGGCCATCAGCTGCTCCTTCACCTGCATAGCTTTATAGGCAGTATCCCGCATAGAGCGACTGACCCGCACCGGGTTATCGTCTCGCAAAAAGCGGCGCACCTCCCCTACGCACATGGGCACGGCGTAGGTGGAGAACTTTACATTCAACTCCGTATTAAAATGGTCAATGGCTTTGATCAGTCCAATGACCCCCACCTGGAACAAATCGTCCATACTTTCGCCCCGTCCGGAGAACCGCTGGATCACCGACAGCACCAGCCGCAGATTGCCGCAGATCAGGGCGTCTCGGGCCTGCTTGTCCCCTGCCTGGGCCTTGCGCAGCAGGTCCATTTTCTCTTTCTCTCCCAGCACTTTCAGCTCCGAGGTGTTGATCCCGCAGATTTCTACTTTACCGTATTGCACATGCGTCCGCCTTTCTATAATATGTACAATACGCTTATGAATAGTATGGACTGCTGGGTGCAAAAATATCAGGCGGCGCAGGATTTTTTTGTGGCGGGTGATTGGGTTGCCGTATCATGTGGGCGTTGCGCCAATCGTTTTATCCCCTCAGTCGCACAAATGCGACAGCACCTAACCGGTGCCCGTCCCCTCTGTCGCTGTGCGACATCTCCCCGCACTGCGGGGAGTCACCCCTTGAAAAAACAAGGGGAGCCGTTTTTACATTCTAATATTGTGTTTCTATCATGCCGGGTCCTTACCGTCAAAAACGGCAAACACGGCATAATCACTCAAACAATAAAAATCATTGTCATAGGTGGCAGACAGATAATTCATAAAGGCACACACCTCCTGCGCGGTTTTTTCCGTAGCAAAAAGCAAATTGTCGTTCAGATCCTCGGCGTACTCCCGCAGCACCTGGCCGTTCAATTCTTCAAAGAATTCCGGAAACAACGCCTCCTCATACTCGGTAACGCCCACCCGGATTAGGCCGTCTGCCAGGGGCGATACACTCAGATCCTGGGCGCACACATCGTAGCCCAAAAGCGCGCCGCCCAAAAGTCCCGCACTCTCGTGCTCGTCGTTAAAGGTGATCAACTCGCAATCCGCGCCTCGGCTACCAAGCAGATCCACCATCTGCCGGGCAGCGCAGGCCGCCGCCACAGTGCACTGGATCTCCTGGCTTTCATCGTCCACAAAATTCTCCAAAAAATCCGTGACCCGGCCGCCGATCTTGGCGTCCGTCATATAATCTGCCCACTGGTTGGAGCGGCAAACGCCCCGATACCCATCCGGCTGCAAATCGCAAATGGCAAGTCCCTTCAACAAAAATCCCTTCTTTGTGTTAAATGTGCAAAACGGTCTTAACCACCGCCAACATCTCCCGCATCCAGTAGGTGCCCAGCAGGTACACATCGGTGGCCGCCGGTGTGGAGCTGGCGGTCAGACCCGCCCGCTGACACAGCAGCATGCCCCGGCGGCAATGGAAATCAGAGGTCACCACCGTCACATGGCGGTTCAGTCCGTTTTGTTCTATAATTTTGGCCGAAAAAGCCACATTTTCCTCCGTAGAAGTGGAGCGATCCTCCAGATACAACCGATCGGCGGCGATCCCCCGGCGCTCCAGTTCTCGGCGCATACACTCCGCCTCGCTGATCTTCTCATCCGGGCCTTGGCCGCCGCTGAGCACAGCCTTGCTGTCCGGGTTCTTCTCCAAATACTCGGTGGCCGCCTCGATCCGCTGGCGCAGCATACGAGAGGGGCGTTCCCCCTTCACCGAACAGCCCAGCACCAGTACAGTCTCGTCCCGGTGGCCGGTTTGGATCAACCCGGTAAGCATATAGCCGCTGGTGAGCACCGCCACGGCGCACACCAGTGCCACCACTGCCTTGAGCACCACCGCGCCCGGGGCATGATTGCCCGGCGCCAGCAAATGGGTCACCGGCTGCGCAAACATGCCGCACAGCAACAGAACCACGGCAAAAGCAATGCCCAGCACATTACCGGCATTGAGAATTCGATTGAGCACCCAAGGTGCCAAATACCACAGCAGCAGTACCGCACCGACGGCGAAAAACGCAACCTGAATAAAAATCACCTGTTCGTCTTGTTTTTTGTCTTTCTTTTGTAAATGTAGCATAACACAGCGCTCCTTTCAGCCATTTCAGCCTAACAGAGCCGCCGCAGAAAGGCAAGGCACGGGCGGTGGAAACACTCCACGCACCGTGGAATCAGCGAAAAACATTGACAATTCGCCTTACTGCCGTATAATAACTATATTATAGTATAGCATTCAGGAGCCAAATATGGAAGAAAAAAATACAAATTGGCAAAAAAGTGTTTGCGCTGTGGTGCTGCGCGCGGGCAAGGTACTGCTGGCTCGCCACACTTACGGCGCCGGTAAGGGGCTGTTTATCACCCCCGGCGGGTATCTGAAAAACGGCGAAAGCCCGGAGCAGGCCATGTGCCGGGAACTGATGGAAGAGACCGGTATTACCGCCAAGCCGGTGAAGCTGCTGGCGGTGCGCTTTAGCGAGCAGGACTGGTACGCCGCCTTTTTGGCAGCGTACACCGGCGGCATGCCTCGTAGCGATGGGGACGAAAACGACCGGGTGGTGTGGATGGATTGGGAAGAAGCGCTCTCCCGCCCTGATGTGCCGGACCTGTCCAAAAAACTCATTACCGCCGCCCTGTCCGGTGGCGGGCTAACGCCTATTGACTATGCCCCCCAGCGGGAAAAATTCGGTGCCATGAC
>ERZ1023650.230-NODE-230-length-11087-cov-7.132796_pt1 | contig 11087 bp, 12 predicted proteins | sample MGYA00380337_ERZ1023650 | MGnify/ENA primary metagenome ERZ1023650 (study PRJEB33179, sample SAMN07449042) | human gut metagenome | biome: Human-gut; feature: Human associated habitat; material: Faeces | host: Homo sapiens | place: India:Kasaragod | collected...
CTTTGGAGTGATCCCGCTGTTGACGGCATGTGGCTAAGGATTCACCTCCCCCAGCGCCGGCGATCCCAACTCCGTATTTGCCGCCGTGAGCGCCTTAATCGGCACAGCCATTGTACCGGCTATTTGCGAGGAATTCGCCATGCGATGCTGCTGCGTGCAATTGCTGCGCAAATACGGCAATGGCTTTGCGGTGCTGAGCATCAGCATCGTATTCGGCCTGCTCCATGGCAATGTGATTCAATTTGTCTTTGCCTTTTTGGTGGGTCTGATTTTGGGCTATATCACCGTCAAAACCGACAGCGTAGTGCCTGCGATCCTGGTGCACGCACTGAATAACGGTATGTCCGTGATCGCCGGCATTGTGCGCTACGCTGCCACCGACACGGCCGCCGACTCCGTCACCGTGGGTATGTATGTGTTTTGGCTGCTGGTAGGCGCTGCCGCCACCATTTACCTACTGGTAAAAAAGCAGCTTTACACCCCAAAAACCCAAGTGGCACCGAACCCGGAAGCCCCAACCTTTGGCCAGTGCATGGGCGCGTTTTTTGGCACCCCGGGTATGATCGTATCCTTTATTCCGCTGGTGGTATTGACCATCTTTTCCATTCAAAAGCTGTGATTTTATGACAACGGATCAACAATTTATGTCCCGGGCGCTGGAACTGGCCCGGCAGGCCGCGCTGGAGGGTGAAGTACCCGTTGGCGCCGTGGTGGTGCTGGACGGCCGGATCGTTGGCGAGGGACGCAACCGGCGAGAGAAGAGCCGCAACGCCCTGTCCCATGCAGAATTAGAGGCCATTGACGCTGCCTGCAAAGCCTTAAACGGCTGGCGATTGTGGCAATGTGACTTATATGTCACATTGGAACCATGCCCCATGTGCGCCGGTGCCATCATCAATGCCCGCCTGCGCCGGGTGATCTACGGCACCGCGGACCCTAAGGCCGGGTCCTTTGGCTCCGTGATCGACTTTAATTCCCTGCCCTATAACCACAAGCCGGAACTGACCGCAGGTGTGCTGCAAGGGGAATGTGCCGGTGTGCTCAGCGACTTCTTTGCCACCCTCCGGGCTCGCCGCAAAGCAGAGTCCGCAACCAAAACAGAATAATAAAAAAGAACACGGAAGCACCGTTTGGCGCCTCCGTGCCTTTTTTTGCGGCTTACGCCGTCGGGAGCCGCCCTGCACGCGGCTCAGTTCTACATTTGTCCGCTTATTTCATGGACTCTTCGTAGGCCTTGATCATTTTCTTACTATTGCTACCTGCACGGCTCGTAAGGTTTTGAAGGGTTTTAGTGACTGTTGTTCCGGCTTTCAGATGTATCTCAAAGCGTGTTATTTCCTCGTCGGGATATACCGTAATATCGCTTATATATCGGTCAACAAACGCTCTGTCGATTTCCTCACCGTCAATGTGCTTTTCCGCCGCTTTCAGTATGGTTTTGATTTCTGCAAGCTCTTTTTTCATCTCTCGCTCGGTTTTTGATGTTTTTTTAAGGGCGTTTATTTTTTTCTCAATATCCTTGATTTCGTTGTCGCAGTCGGCAGTCATTCGTATGAATTCGCTGTCGTCCATTCTTCCGTCAGCGTTGTATTGCAATAATTTCGCTTTCATTTTCTGCCGTGTGATAAGTTCTTGATTCAGCCTGTTAAGCTCGTCTTTGTTTTCATTTGTGTCAAGGACTTCGGACACAAGTTTAAGCACACACGCTGAAAGTTCCTCAATATGCTGTTGCCCCGATTTGAAAATGTCTTCGATAATCGGCTTGATTTCGCTTTCGTAAATTGCTCGACTCGGACAGCTTGACGCACCGTTTTTAATCTTGCCCGAGCATACCCACTTTGAGATTTTCTCTCCGCCCTTGCTTACTGCGTCCTTGCGATAGTAGGGCATACCGCAGTGTGCACATATCAGTTTGCCTGTCAGTAGGTTTTGATGCACCGTCTTGTGCTGTGCCGTGATTACATCCTGACTTCGCATATACAGCACTTCGTTTGCTTTGTTCCACAACTCCTCGCTGACGATTGCCGGTACTGTTTCGCCGGTTTCGTCTTTATACATAACCCATTCTTCCTCAGACAAAAACTTTTGCTTTTTGGTGAACAGGTCTGTAATTCGCACCTTATTTCCGGCATAGTAGCCTTTGTATTTCGGGTTGCGTATGATGTTGCTCATCGTTGAGTGGGAGAGCATTTTGCCTTTTGAATTCCGTATTCCTTTTTGGTAAAAATGCTTTTCCATTTGCTTCATACTGAATTTTCCCGTGGCGTACATTTCAAACAGTTCTCTCACAAAGTCGGCTTGCGTTTCGTCAATCATCAGCTTGCCGTCTTTTTTGATGTAGCCGTACATATTGTTTGTGCCGAGAACAGTTCCTTTTTTGATAGCCTGTTGATGACCGAATCGCACACGATTAGAGATTTTTCTCGACTCGTCTTGCGCCATTGATGACATAATCGTCAGCCTTAATTCGCTGTCCTCGTCAAGCGTATTTATGTTGTCATTTTGAAAATACACAGCCACTCCGCTTGATAAAAGTTCACGGGTAAAGCGAATACTGTCCAGCGTGTTACGGGCAAATCTCGACACCTCTTTGGTTACAATCAGGTCAAACATTCCTGCCTTTGCGTCCTCAATCATTTCGTTGAATCGCTCACGCTTTGCGGTCGATACGCCCGATATACCCTCGTCAACATAGCCGTCAACATATTCCCAATTCGGATTTTTTCTGATGAAATCGGTGTAATATGTTATTTGGTTATCGAGTGAATTTAACTGCACATTAAAATCCGTGCTGACACGAGCGTAAAATGTTACACGAAGCGGCAGGTTCATAAAGTTGATATTTTCTTTTCTGATTTTTTCACGAGTTGAATATATATCCATATTTTTACTCCTTTCCAAGCAGACAATATCACAAATAATTTCTATTATCCAGCTTTATTTTACAGTATTTCACCCCTGCATTCATTAGGGGATTGATACCTGTTTTGGTAATGTTTTACAGAGCTTTTCAGTTTATTTTTCCGTATCTGCGATTGACTTCCACGCTGATTTTACCCATCAATTTGCGATAGGTTTTGTCGTCAATGGCATTTTGATTCAGCAGCGTATTTGCAAAATGCTGCATCCAAAGCTCCGTGCTGATTCTCTCATCGGCAATGTTTTGTGTATTGATTTTCAGTTCACTCCCGCTTGATTTTTCAATACTATTATTGCCTGATGCTTTAGAATTTATTTCCTCTGCTGCCATAAGGCAACACGCTTGCTATGATTTTATATCTGCCTCCTTTAATTTGATGTACCTTTCATTGTAAATTTGTAGTTCATATTAACCTCCTATTTTGCTCACAGTGTTGTCAAAATAGCTTGATTTTTAATCATCATACCGCAACACTTGAGTGAATACGCAAAAGCCTTGATTTTCTGCGAAAAAAGCCTTTTACTGCATACGAATTTGGAATCATACGCAAAAGTATTACGAATCGAAAAGCCGACAGGCTTTGCCGGACGGCGTTTTCGGGCATTTCAATGCCCGAAAATCATACCCCTTTATCCTGCTTTAAAATCGACGGCTTGAAATCCGCTCCAAAATCCACTTGAAATCCGCAGATTTTCGTTTTAAAAATCATAAATTTTTAAAATCAAAGCCTTTCATATTCTTTGCCGATAAATTCTAAAGCACGGTGCATTAAATCTTGTTGACCGTGTATAGATTATGCATACGAAAACCTCCTTCCAAATTATTCGAGAGAATATTTTTATAAAGTGAAAAACAAAAAGAAAAACACAATTCAAAAAACTCCCTCTACTATACGGAGAAAAATCCCCATTTTGTTCGGGTGTTTTGCAAAATTCTTTACACCTTGTTTACATTTGATTTCACCATAGAAAAAATACCCCTCTATAATACGGAGAAAAAACTCGGTTTTGTTGATGTGTTTTCAGAAAAAATATTTGACTTAGTACTAAAAATTACTCGTATGTCAATTGCGATGTTGTTTGTAAAATAGAATTATGATATAATGATTACATTAAGAGTTTTGTTAACTCGTGCAAGGTCCGGTATGGTGATTTGCGTACCGTATGGTAATGGCAATAAAACGTCTACCGGCTTTTGGGAGGACAGCACACGTCTGCCGGAGTATTACAATGGAACTTATGAATATTTGAAAAGCTTGGGAATTGAAGAAATTTAACGGTAGCTCAAAATTCCGAATATGCAGAGGTGGATTATGAAAATAACATACATTAACCACAGCGGATTTTTGGTTGAAACCGAGAACTGCTACTATGTTTTTGATTATTACAAGGGCGAGATACCGAGCCTTGACAAAAGTAAGGAAGTTGTCGTCTTTTGCAGTCACTTTCACCAAGACCATTTCAACCCAAAAATCTTTGAAATTCTTGATGATATGGGTATGAATTATCAGGCTGTTTTGGCAAAGGACATCAGCAAAAAGAAGTATCCTGCCGGTGTGAAAGTTACGACGGCTTATCACGATCAAACCTACACTCTTGACAATGGCACACAAGTTAGTACGCTTCTTTCAACCGACAGCGGTGTTGCTTTTATCGTCAAGATAAGCGAGGACGCAATTTATCACGCAGGTGATTTGAACGATTGGCATTGGGAAGGTGAGACGGAAGCCGATAACCGCCATATGACCTCCATGTACCGTGCAGAGATTGATAAAATCAAGGGCGCTCATTTTGATGCTGCATTCGTTCCCCTCGACCCAAGGCAGGAGGAACACTATGCCGACGGTATGCTTTATTTTTTGAAACATGTCGATTGCAACGCCGTTTTCCCTATGCATTATTGGAACGAGCCGAGCGTGATTGATCGGTTTACCACCGAATATCCGCAGTATAAATCACGAATAAAAAACACAGAATCAGCAAAAGGAGAAGAAATATGAGCTTTAGAATGATTCACGAAAACTATAATGTTTCCGATTTGTATAGGTCGATTAAGTTTTATGGCGATGCGCTTGATTTGCACGAGGTCAGACGAAAAACCACCGACGATTTTATTATCGTTTATTTGAGCAATGATTCAAGCGATTTTGAGCTTGAACTTACTTGGCTTAAAGAACATCCGCAGCCGTACGATTTGGGCGAATGTGAATTCCATTTGGCATTTAAGGCAGATGATTTTGATTTGGCACATAAAAAGCACGAAGAAATGGGCTGTATCTGCTTTGAAAATCCTGAAATGGGTATCTATTTCATCGAGGACCCGGACGGCTATTGGCTGGAAATTTTGCCGTGATATTGAACTATACTATAAACAAAAGGAGTTGAGAAACACAATTTCTCAACTCTTTTATGTTTATGCAAGCAGTTCATTTAATTTTGAAACTATTTTTTCTTTTTCGCCGCTTCCTGTTGTGCTCAACCTCATTAGTGGTAAGTCATACTTTGCGAAAATGCCGTATTTTAAAATATCCCTTTGATAAGATTATACACAAGGTTTTAGGAATCGTAATAAGAAACTTTGGAGTTTGAAGAGTGGCTTGAGAGTAGTTTTCCGAATAGAATCAAGAAAAACAAATAACTATAATTACCTTACGGAGCCGTTCGAGTAGCAGCTCCGTTTTGTTTTGATTTTATCTTGCTTTTCCCTTATAAATCCGCAATAATCATTGCTTTTAAGCGTTCTGTGTGATATACTAAACTTGTATAATTGTAACTATCTGAAAGCGAGGAAAATCTAATGGATTCTAACATCGAGCGCTGGTACTCAATGAAAGAAATATGCGAATATCTTGGCGTCAGCCGTGATACCATACTTGATTGGATAGAAAGAAGAAATATGCCCGCAGCAAAAATCGGACGCCTTTGGAAATTCAAAGTCAGCGAAATTGACGCTTGGATGAAATCCGGTATTGCAGCGGATAAATAATCAAATTTCGGAGGCATATATGAGTCTTATACAACCTTTAAGACGGAAGAATTATAATAACGAAACGAGGTGCAAATATGCCAGATAAAAATTGGCAATTTGAACTTGAAGAGTATATAAAGCAAGGCGAACCCGACAAAGCCGGAAAAAGCGAAGCGTGGCAAACAGCCATCGGCCTGCAGGCTGTTGACGGGCTGAATACTTCTGACTATTTGTTAGACACCGCCAAAGAGCATATCGAGGGTAAAATCACGATCGACGAAGCTCAAAAGCGGATTCACAGTTACTATGAGCAGCGTTCTGTACGCACCGAAACGGAAAACAAAACCAAAGAGGCAGACATCGTTTCGGCAAGAATTGCAAAGTTGTTGGGTGAAAAAGCGTTTCAGTTCTCCCCTGCCGAGTGGCTTTCGATTCATCGCAGATTGTTCGAGGGCGTGTTCGGTCACGCAGGACAAGTCAGGCAGTACAATATCACAAAGAAAGAGTGGGTACTGAACGGCGACACTGTCATCTATGCGGATTGGAACAGCATTAAGGAAACCTTGGATTACGACTTTTCCACAGAAAAGCAATTTTCTTATGAGGGTTTGACTGTAGATGAAGCTGTAAAGCATTTGGCAAAATTTGCCTCCGATATTTGGCAAATTCACCCGTTCAGCGAGGGAAACACCCGTGCAACTGCCGTATTTATGATAAAATATATGAAAACATTCGGTTTTAGCGTAAATAACGACGCATTCGAGAAAAATTCTTGGTATTTTCGTAATGCTTTGGTTCGTGCAAATTACAATAACCTGCAAAAAGGCGTCCATTCCACGACTAAATTTTTGGAAATGTTCTTTTCAAATCTTTTGTTAGATACGCATTATGAGTTAAAAAACAGATATATGCACATTGATTATGTGGACGAAAGCAATTTCCAAAGTATCAGCCCAAAAGTTCCAAAGTATCAATTTGATACTTTAGACTGCACTTTAGAAGAACTTGCGGTTTTAGAATTGGTCGCAAAGAACCCAACAATAAAACAGCAAGAACTTGTAGAAGCAACCGGAAAATCGATTGCAACGATAAAGCGAATTATGAAATCCCTGCAAGATAAAAACTATATCCGCCGAGAAAGCGGCAAGAGATACGGTAAATGGGAAGTTTTGGTTTGAGATATAAGAATTGAGGTATTAATTATGAACTTAAAGGCACTATCTTCGGAAGGCAAAATTGCATATTTAATTAAGCCTATTCTTATAGTTTTACAAGAAGCAGGCGGTCAATTAGAACGTTCCGAAATTAAGGAGCGTATTGCAGATATGGATGACCAAATTGCTGAATATTCTGTGCTTGAAAAGAAATCAAAGCAAACCGGAAACACCTATAAAGAGTTTAATTTTAAATTCAATTTTGCTATTAAAGACTTGTTCTTCAATGATTTTTTGACATATACAAATTCATCCCCCGTTACTTTAACAGAAAAAGGTCTATATCTTGATGTAGATAAACTTGATGTTAAAAAGGAAATTATTGAGCCGTCTAAGAAACATTGGGATGAACTCAGTCAAAATAACAAAAAGAACAAAACTGTTAATGTCAGCGACAGCGAGGAAGAAACTCAAGCAGAAGAAAAAATCAAAGATGATTTCAAGGAAAATTTGCTTACAGCTATTTCTAAAATGTCTCCTAAAAAGTTTGAGGCTTTTTCAAGAGCGTTGTTAAACCGTATGGGTGTTGAGTTTACCGAGAAGGGCGTTCAAATCAGTAATGACGGTGGTATTGATGGCTATGGCTATCATATTGATGCCAACGATTTCAGAACAACAAGAGTAGTTATTCAGTGTAAAAGATACAATGTCGCTCCAGTATCGGAGCCCGAAATCAATCAGTTCTTGGGTGCCATGAATAAGTATCAAGCTGACTATGGGGTGTTCATTACTAACGGCAGATTCACAAATGCCGCCAAAACTGCCGCAAGAGAAGGTTCACCTATTACCCTTATTGACGGCAACGAATTAGTAAGATTAGTTATTAGATATGAACTGTACATAACACCGGTTAAGACTTATGTGCTGGACGAGTTTTATAATACGGAGAAATAGTTTTGAGCGTACTTTCATTTATCGAAAAGCAAACGATTTGCTGATTGTTTGGAATAAGTAATGGATGGTATAAAAAATCAAGCTTGGGATATTTTTTATGTCAGTCAATGGAGTACATTCTATTATAAAAACACAGAAAACGATGTGTACGCATTAGCCTTGGATGACCACACCTTGAAAATGATAGTGGCAAACAGTATACCCGATGGACAAAGCCGTGTGCTTATAGATTGTTTTTTCAATACCCTCTCTCAACAAAAAGCAATTGATGATTTTTATGAAGAAAAATTAGGAATTAACCGACGAAAACCATTTGAAAAGAATGAACACGAAAAAGGGCTTAATATTGTAAAAACAGTGCTAAAGCAACAGCTAATGGAGTTACAGAATATAGTAAATGGGAGTGTAAATACATAATGGATTGGAATTTGTTTTGGACTGCTTTTGGAGCGATAGGCGGAACTTTAGGCACTCTAGCAACATTTGTTGCGGTTATTGTTGCATTATGGCAAACTAAATTTAGCTATAAGAAAAAATTACAGTTATCATTTTCTGATGATATAACCATTGTACCGGAAAACGGAAATAAGTTTTATCATTATGTAGGTGTTACCATTACAAACATAGGAAATCGAGACGTTGTGATTCAAAACTGGGGATTTGAACTTGATGATGGATCACAAATGCTAATTGTTCCTGACACATCGCCGCTCGGACGAGTATTGCAAGTAAAACTGCCGTACAGATTGCAGATTGAAGAAGGCACTACATTGTATTGTGAGAAAACTTTATTTCATAACGCCATTTTAGAGTGCATCGAAAAGGGAAAGTTGAAAGAAAATGAAAAGATTAAATTTTATGTTTCAGATAGCACGACTAAAAAACATTATGGGCTAACGAACAAAATAGCAAGAGATTTGTTAAAAGACACTGCATCTAAGAATAAGGAAAATTAAATATGCTGGGTTTTTAGTGTGTTTCCCTAACGAGCAAAAAGAAAGGCACAATCAGCAGATTTTCCTTCTGTCGGCTGTGCCTTTTACTTAGTGAAAATTAATTTACTGTTTACAATTTCGGTGACCCTATCACGGATATTATTCATTTTTTCAGACTACAACACATATCGGTTGCTTTGAGTTCTTCGGTGACACCTTCTTTTTCAGCGTATTGTTTTACCAGCCGGAAAAAAGTTGTTGGGCTTGTTCCTCTATATCGGCAAGGTGGGAATGAAGTTTGCCGGAAGTGAGCAGATTATAATACAAAACTTTGCGGTGGTGCTTTAAGTAGTTTAAGCTGCGTTGTCCCCATACTCCGATATAACCGGTTTCTTCTTCCGCCGGTAAAGTTAAATTAGGCAAAAGATAATCGCTCTGCCGGGTATATGTACCGCTGAATTGTTCAAATAATGTGTTATTCATAGTAAAACCTCCTTTGATAATCAAATTGTACCAAAGGAGGTTTTCTTTTGCGAATGTACGATTTATAAAAAAAGAAAGAGCGAGACTTCAATCTCGCTCAGTCTGGTAGAGCTATTTACTTTTTCTGCCAACCATTTCCGGTTTTCTGCGTAGGTGGTAACCTATCCCCTGAATCAATATGAACAATTCTTGGATCATTCACTTGTCCACCACGAGGACCGACCTCGACATAAGTCCCAGGCCGCTGATTGTCAGTGCCAGGTTTAATAGGCTTTGGCATTTGGTAACCTCCTTTCCTTAAAGATGTGTATATTATACCATATGTGTAGTATTAAATCAATGCTCGCATCACAATATATAGTATTTTAATGCTATTCTATCTTTACAAGCTTTCAAAATAAGCTTATTTCTGCATATTTTTAATGACGCTTTCGGGAATCTCGGCTTCCATTGTTATTGCATAGTTCCCTTTATACCAACCTGCCGGTGCAGAATAACATTCCGAGAAAACTTTTCGATTTTCAAGATATTGGATAACATCTTCCTTTTTGATTTTATAGCATCGTGTTTTCTTGCCGTTGTATTCGCACGGTATCTTTCCGCTTCTGAGCAAATACTGTGCCGTTGATTTGCTAATGTGACAAATTTTATACAGTTGGTCTTTAGTTATAATTTCGGGAATTAAGTCCCAGTTGATTGCATTTTTTCATAGAAATACACCTCTTAAATTTTTTGTCGGTGTAGAAATACAGCCATTTTATATTATATTGCCTCAGTTCTTTCCTAAATCACGAAAAAGTCGCCTTTATTCGAACCCACGTTGTTTGGTGGACTTTTGACAGTATGTTCTAAAAAGCCTTTTATATCAAGTTTTTTCGTCAAATATTAAGCCACCTGAAAAAGCCTTTGAAAATCTCTAAACTGCCACTTGTATATAAAACTCGAAATTTTGCCGTGATATTGAGTTAAAAAAGCGTTGGAGATTTGATTCTCCAGCGCTTTTTGTTTGTTTTTTGTGCTTGTGTATTCAATTTAGTATTCTATCATAATTCACAAAGGCGTCTGCAACAGAAAAACCAAGATCAATAATTATCGCCAATTCATATTAAAACTACATATACCATTATTGTTTATCATTATCACGGAATACCGTTATATTTTTATTAAAGTAAAGATAGCGTGAATGTTAATTATTTCGTTGCCGAAAATAAGTCTATCAATCCCTTGCATTATATAAATCGTAAATATTTTATCTACAACAGTAGAAGTTATTAGGGATTATTAATCGAAGCAGCGCAGCTGTAGGGCATGGTAATCTACAACAGTAGAAATTACTAGGGATTATTAATCGCAAAAACAAAGGAATACATCATCAAACATCTACAACAGTAGAAATTATTAGGGATTATTAATCAATATCTCCCCGCTGCCTGCTACTTATCATCTACAACAGTAGAAATTATTAGGGATTATTAATCCTTGGGCACCGATGTTCAGCAGATTTATATCTACAACAGTAGAAATTATTAGGGATTATTAATCTTATGGATGAACTCTTCCGTCACATTATCTACAACAGTAGAAATTGTTAGGGATTATTAATCAAGGCAGTAAACAGAAGCAGATATAGCATCTAAAACAGTAGAAATTGTTAGGGATTAATAATAAAAAAAA
>ERZ1023650.236-NODE-236-length-10925-cov-26.483257_pt1 | contig 10925 bp, 11 predicted proteins | sample MGYA00380337_ERZ1023650 | MGnify/ENA primary metagenome ERZ1023650 (study PRJEB33179, sample SAMN07449042) | human gut metagenome | biome: Human-gut; feature: Human associated habitat; material: Faeces | host: Homo sapiens | place: India:Kasaragod | collected...
GCCGTAGGCGAAGAATCTCGGTACATGTAGATAGTGACACTTACTAGTCCACTAGCTCACTAGCCCACTAGCTCACTAAAGAATCCCAGTCGGCGGGAAGTGCGCTTCAGGTACCAGGCCCCTGCATGGATTCCAATGACGTCATCCTCGCCAAGCACCGAGATTCTTCACTGCGTTCAGAATGACAGAGTCAAGGGGCCATCCAATGACCGGTGCTGCCTCGATTTCTTCCCGCCTCCCCTTTGAACCTTACGAACCTTCCGGCCAAAGGCCAATCAATTCTAAGAAGCTTCACGCCAGATAAGGTGTTTCCTTTCATACCCTTTATTAGGGAAGCACTGATTAATTCATAGAGTTTTCTTTTATAAGAATTTTTATGCACTGTTTCGTCATGGGCTTCCTTAAATAGCTCGCTATTCGCGTCAGCCCATTCCTCGCATTGCATAAAAACTCAAGAATAAAAGCAAACAATGATTTAATCAGCGCTTCCCTAGCGAATGATTCTCGAAGATATCCTATTTCTTTGGTTTATGTTAAAATAGAATGCATAGGTAACCCGGGATGGGTATACCGGGAGGTGTATATGTTAATTCAATGGTTCCCAGGCCACATGACGAAGACGAAGCGGATGATCGAGGATCATCTGAAGGCGGTAGATGTGGTGGCTGAGCTGCTGGATGCGAGGATTCCTGCTTCCAGCGCCAATCCTATGGTGGAAGAGCTGGTGAAGGGGAAACCCCGGATTGTCATACTGAACAAGGCGGATCTGGCGGATCCGCGGCAGACGGATCGGTGGGTTTCTTTCTACAGGAAGAGAAATATCCCTGTGGTGCCCATGAGTGTAGGCAACGGGAAGAATAAAAAGAAGCTTTTGTCTCTTATTCGGGAGACGGCGAAACCGATTCTGGACAAGTGGTACAGGAAAGGGCTGAAGAACCGGTCGGTGCGGCTCATGATTCTGGGTATTCCCAATGTAGGAAAGTCGTCGCTTATCAATTTTCTGGCAGGCACGGCTGCGGCCAGAACGGCGAATACGCCGGGCCATACCCGGGGGAAGCAGTGGGTCCGTCTGTCGGAGGGACTGGATCTTCTGGATACGCCGGGGGTGCTGTGGCCCAAGTTTGATGATCAGACTGCGGCCCTTCGTCTGGCGGCTACCGGGGCCATTGCAGGGGATGTGTTCAACCCCGACGAGGTGGTGCCGGTGCTTCTGTCGTCTCTGGCGGAAACGGAACCGCAGGTGCTGAAGGAGGTTTACCGCATTGATGATGTAAACCAGGATCCCCAGCTGCTTCTGGAGGCAGCGGGGCGAAGGAGGGGATGTCTTCTTCCCGGAGGGGCCATCGATTATGACCGGGCGGAAACAGCGGTGCTTCACGATTTCCGCAGCGGTAAGCTGGGGAAGATTACCCTGGATCCGGTGCCGGAGGAGGAGCCATGACGATTTCTGAAATCCGGGAGATCCTGAAAAAGGATGATGTGCCGGAGGAGGTATTAAAGGAAATCCTTTCCGATGAGCGTAAGGGGGTCAGGGATCTGGCTGCTTCCTATATGCGCCGGCTGGAGCGGGAAAGCAGGGAACGCATGCGGGTAGAGGCTCTCTATGAGGTGGAGAGCGAATTTTACAAAAGAGGCATGACCCATATCGTTGGTATTGATGAGGTGGGAAGAGGCCCCCTGGCCGGGCCGGTGACGGTGGCGGCTGTAATTCTGAAACCCCATTGGTTTGCACCGGGCCTGAACGATTCCAAAAAAGTAACGCCAAAGCACCGGGAGGCGCTTTCTGCAAGGATTCATGAGGAAGCGGTGGACCTGTCTATCGTGAGCATGCCGCCTTCGGAAATCGACGCGGTGAATATTTACCAAGCCACCATGGAGGCCATGTACCAGGCGGTGAAGAATCTTCATGTGAAGCCTGACGCTGTCATCGTAGACGCCATGCCTCTCCATTTCCCCTGTCCCACCATTTCCATGATTCATGGCGACGCCAGAAGCGCTTCCGTAGCGGCGGCGTCCATTGCAGCCAAGGTATACCGGGATCACCTGATGGATGAGTACGATGAGAAATACCCGGGATACGGCTTTGCCAGGAATAAGGGCTACGGCACGGCCGAGCATATCGAAGCGATCCGCCGGCTGGGGATTACGCCTATCCACAGGAAGAGTTTTGAGCCCGTGAAGACCATGATTTATGAGGGCTGGTAATAGAGGAGGAAATGTATGAAACAATGTATGGACGCAGACAATCTTCACCGAAGGCTGAAGAAAATTATCGGCCAGGTGCAGGCCATCGACCGCATGGTGGATGAAGATGTACCTTGTGAAGACATCATTACCCAGGTAAACGCAGCAAAATCGGCGCTTCACAAGGTGGGGCAGATCATTCTGGAGGGCCACCTGCAGCACTGCGTCAGGGATGGCATCGAGCAGGGAGATGCAGAAGAAACCATAGCGAAATTTGCGAAAGCTGTGGAGCGGTTCTCCAATATCATTTAAACTTTTCCGCTCTTCAGGAAGCGAAATCGCAGTAGGAGCATTTCAGAGTCAAAGCAGGAAGCCTGTGAATCAGCAATTCCCTAAGAAGCTCTTATGCAAAATTGTATCAATAAATAGAGATAAATGAATAAAAATTATATGCATATTAGGCTGCATTAGAACTATCTTTTACATATCCGCTTTTGTTGTCACTGGACTTCTGTGGTGTTACAATTTTAAGTGCGGTATAAGTTTTAGTGTGCCGTTTGTAATACTTGGAGGCTTTTTTTGTATCCTGTGAATTTAAAAATGAAGGGACTTCCCTGTCTTGTGATTGGCGGAGGGCATATTGCTGTCCGTAAGGTGAAGAAGCTGCTTCTGGAAGACGCAGAGGTGACTGTGCTGGCTCCGGAGATTTCCCCGGAACTGATGCAGTACTTCAGGGAAAAGCGGATTTCCTGGCAGCAGGCTTCCTACCGGAAAGGGGACGCGAAGGGGTATCGCTTTGTGGTTACTGCCTGTGGTATCCGCCAGGTGGCGGAGTGGGTGCATGAAGAGTCCCTCCTTCAATCCTTTTTGTATAATGCGGCGGATTTTCCGCCTCTGGGGAATTGTTCTCTTCCGGCCGCTTTTGAAACGGGAGGCATTCGCTTTGCCATTTCTACCGACGGAAGGTCGCCGGCCATGGCGAAATATGTGAAGAACTGGCTGAAAGGCAGGATTCCTCCTGCTTTTGGTGTGTGGCTGGACAAGGCGGCCCTTCTCCGGGAGGAGCTCAGGAATGAAATCGCTGACAGCCGGGATCGGGAACGTTTCTGGCATATGGTATTTGACGATGAGATTATGAATCTTGTTATTTCAGGGAAATTAGACGAAGCAGAGGAGCGTGTGCGTAATGCAGTTGGTTGTTTTAGGTCTGAATCATAAGACCGTTTCCGTAGACATACGGGAGCAGTTTGCTATTTCTGAGGAAAGCGCCAGGAGTGGTCTTCGCCATCTGGATGAACAGGAGGGGATCGAGGAAGCGGTGGTTCTTTCCACCTGCAACCGGACAGAAATCTATGCGGTGCTGAAAAACGGCGCTGCCAGAAAGACGCTCTACCAGTTCTTCCTGGCCCTTTCGGGAAACAGCGAGGCGAAGAAGGAATATTTCTTCTATTTTGAAGGGGAAGCCTGCATCCGCCATCTCTTCGAAGTAGCATCAGGGCTGGATTCCATGGTGATTGGTGAAAGCCAGATCCTGAACCAGATTAAAACGGCCTATACCATGGCTCTTTCTGAAAAGGCCACGAAAACTATTCTGAATACCCTTTTCCATCGGGCCATTACCACGGGGAAACGGGTGCGCACGGAGACCCGCATTTCCTACAGCGCTGTGTCCGTGAGCTACGCTGCTGTCAAGCTGGCTGAAAAGATTCTGGGCGGCTTGGACGACCGGACGGCCATGGTCTTTGGCGCCGGGGAAGCAGCGGAGCTTCTGGTAAAGAACCTCATGGGCAAGGGCCTGAAGAAGGTGATCGTCACCAACCGCCACATGGATAAGGCGGTAGACCTGGCTTCGAAAATCCACGGGGAAGCGGTACCTTTCCACAGCGCCCTGTCCCACGCCGACGATGTAGATATCATCGTCACCGCCACCGGCGCTTCCCAGTACATTGTGAAACCCTGGGATGTAAGGAATCTCATGATGCGGCGGGGCAGCCGCCCTCTGGTGGCCATCGATATCGCCGTGCCCTGCGATATTGAGCCGGAAGTGGGAAATATCCGGAATGTGACCCTTTACAATATCGATGATCTCCAGGAAATCGTGGCCAATAACATCCGCTTCCGCGAAGAGGAAGCACAGCGGGCGGAAGTCATCGTACAGGAGGAAATCGAATCCATTGAGGATCGCTTCAAATATTTAAGCACCCGTCCCGTTATGGTATCCCTGTCTGATAAGGCAGAGGAAATCCGTCAGCGGGAGCTCCGCCACGGCCTCTCTAAAATTGAAGGACTCACTGATGAGGATAAGAAGGTGCTGTCCCATATGACCCATATGATCGTGCGGAAAATCCTTCGGGAACCCATGATCCATCTGAATGAATACGCCGGCACGGAATGGGAGTCGGAGGATAAGTCCGCTGTTGCCCGCCTGTTCAAGCTGGATGTAAGAAAGGGGCAGGAACTTGAAAAATAAAATTATCATTGCCACCAGGGAAAGCCTTCTGGCTCTCTGGCAGGCCCATTATGTGGAAAACCGTCTGAAAGAGCGGTACCCCGGTCTTTCGGTGGAGCTCCTTCCTGTCACCACGAAGGGAGACCAGATTCTGGACAGGCCGCTGGTGGAAATCGGAGGCAAGGGCCTTTTCATTAAGGAACTGGAAGTGATTCTTCTGGAGAAAAAGGCGGATATTGCAGTCCACTCCCTGAAGGATATGACCGCTAAATGCCCTGATGGGCTTACCATTGCGGCAGTCACCAAAAGGGAGGACCCACGGGACGCCTTCGTTTCCAATACCTTTAAATCTCTGGATGAGCTGCCTCGCGGCGCCAGAGTGGGCACATCCAGCCTGCGCCGCCAGGCCCAGCTTCTCCATTGGCGGCCGGACCTTACCATCCGCTCTCTTCGCGGCAATGTGCAGACAAGGCTGCGCCATCTGGATGAGGGGGATTTTGACGCTGTCATTCTGGCAGCGGCGGGCCTCAAGCGGCTGGGACTTGGAGACAGGATCACTTCCTATATTTCTACGGAAGACAGCATTCCTGCTGCCGGCCAGGGCGTCATGGCGGTGGAAGCCAGAAGTGATGACCGGGAAACCCTGGACCTTCTTTCTTTCCTCCATGACGAGGAAGTCGCTTCCTGTATCCGTGCTGAACGGTCCTTCCTGGCCAGGGTAGGGGGCGACTGCAAGGTGCCGGCCGGCATTTATGCGGTGCCGGAAAAGGGACATATATCTGTGAAGGCTTTTATTGCTTCCCCTGATGGAAAGAAACTGTATCGGGGCAGCACGGAAGGTCCCATTTCCCAGGCGGAAGACCTTGGCAGCGCTATGGCCGGCAGGCTTCTTGACGAAGGCGGCCGGGCAGTGCTGGAAAAACTGCAGAAAATCTGACAAATGAATTGAGGAGAATATACATGAAACAAGGGAAAGTCTATTTAATCGGCGCAGGCCCAGGAGATCCGGAACTTTTGACACTGAAAGGGAAGCGGTGCCTGGAGGAAGCGGATGTCATCGTAGGTGACTACCTGGCGGACAAGCGGCTCCTTCGGTATGCCCGGCCCGATGCGGAGTATGTGTACGTGGGCAAGAAGGCCGGATGCCACACCATGAAGCAGCATGAAATCAGCCTCCTTCTGGCGGAAAAGGGAAAGGAAGGGAAGATTGTGGCCCGCCTCAAAGGCGGGGATCCCTTTGTTTTCGGCAGGGGAGGAGAGGAAATCGAGGTGCTTCGCGAGGCAGGCGTCCCCTTTGAAGAAGTGCCCGGCGTGACCAGCGCCATTGCAGCGCCGGCTTATGCAGGCATTCCGGTGACCCATCGCGGCGTGGCTGCTTCCTTTGCGGTGATTACCGGCCATGAGGATCCCAATAAGGACAAGTCCTCCATTCACTGGGACAAACTGGCCGGCGGCGTGGATACCCTCATTTTCCTTATGGGTGTAGGCCATACCGCACTTATTGCCTCCCAGCTCATGAAGTACGGAAGAAGCGCCGATACACCGGCCGCTTTTGTCCGCTGGGGCACCCGTCCCTACCAGGAAACATATACCACCACCCTGGGAAAGGCGGCGGAAGATGTGGTCAACATGGGAATCAAGCCGCCGGCTGTCTTTGTGGTAGGCAATGTGGTGAAGCTGAGAGAAGAAATGCGGTGGTTTGACAACCGTCCGCTCTTTGGGAAACGAATCATTGTTACCCGTTCCCGGAGCCAGGCTTCCCGGTTGGTGACCGTACTGGACCAGAAGGGCGCTGAAACCTTGGAAATCCCTACCATTGCCATCAGGGATCCCTCTGATGATTTCAAAGGCATGGATGAAGCACTGGACCGTCTGGAAATGTATGACTGGCTTATTTTTACCAGCCAGAACGGGGTAGATTCCTTCTTCCGGCGTCTCTACCAGTCCGGTCGGGACACCCGGGCCCTGGGCCACATGAAAATCGGGGCCATCGGACCGGCCACCGCCCGCCAGCTCACCCGTCACGGCCTTCATGCCGACTGCGTGCCGGCAAAGTACAAGGCGGAAAACCTGCTGGCTGAGATGAAGCCTCTCCTGAAAGGCTATGAAAAGGTGCTTATCCCCCGGGCCAAAGTGGCCAGAAGCGTCCTTCCTGAAGGCCTTCGGGACCTGGGATGCCGGGTGGATGTTGTGGAAGCTTACCGCACGGAAGCGGACACCGCCCACAAGGAAGAGCTGCTGGACGTGCTGGAGCATCACGGAGCTGATATCATCACCTTCACCAGCTCCTCCACCGTGTATAACCTCATGAACCAGATCGATGGGAGGACGGATCTTCTGAAAGGCGTTACCCTGGCATGCATCGGACCCATTACCGCCGCTACATGCCGTAAATATAATCTGGAACCATCTATCATTTCTGATATCTATACGATTGATGGCCTTGTCAATGCAATTGAAAAAGGAGTCGAAAAGAAATGAAATTAAACACACTTCGTCCAAGAAGACTGAGAAGAACGGAAGCCATCCGCTCCATGGTCAGGGAAAACTCCCTGGAACTCAATGATTTCGTTTATCCGATTTTCGTAGTGCCCGGCACCAACGTGAAGGAAGAAATCCCCAGCATGCCTGGACAGTACCACCTTTCTGTGGATAATGCGGTGAAAGTGGCGGAAGAAATTTACAAAATGGGCATTCCGGCAGTGGAAGTCTTCGGCCTTCCGGAATACAAGGACGACATTGGCTCCTCTGCCTGGGATATGAAGAGCCCCGTGCAGCGGGCTATCCGGGCCATCAAGGAAGCGGTGCCGGACCTTGTCATCGTAGGTGACGTATGCCTCTGTCAGTATACAAAGAGCGGCCACTGCGGCGTGCTCAAAGGTCATGAAGTGGATAACGACCCCACTTTGGAACTTATTGCCAAAGTCGCACTTTCCCAGGCCGAATGCGGCGCCGACATCGTGGCACCTTCCGATATGATGGATGGCCGTGTGGCTAAAATTCGTGAAACCCTGGATGCCAACGACCTTTCGAACGTTTCCATCATGTCCTACGCCGTGAAATACGCTTCCGGCTACTACGGTCCCTTCCGTGACGCCGCTGACTCTGCGCCCCAGTTCGGAGACCGCAGAGGCTACCAGATGGACCCGGCCAACAGCAGGGAAGCCATGAAGGAAGTGGATCTGGATATGGCTGAAGGCGCCGACATTATCATGGTGAAACCGGCCCTGGCTTATCTGGATATCGTCCGCCAGGTGAGAGACCATATCAACCGTCCCGTAGCAACCTATAATGTATCCGGTGAATACGCCATGGTGAAAGCCGCTGCCGCTAAAGGCTGGATTGACGAAAAGAGAATCGTCATGGAATCCCTCCTCTGCATGAAGAGAGCCGGCGCTGATATCATCATTTCCTACCATGCTCCCGATGTGGCTAAATGGATGAAGGAGGAAGCAGGGAAATGATCGACCTCACCAAGTCCAAAGCCGCTTTTGAAGAAGCTAAAAAATATATGCCTGGCGGCGTCAACAGCCCCGTGCGATCCTATCCCCATATGGGCTGCCCGCCTCCTTTCATCCAGGAAGCCCATGGATCCCATATCACCGATATCGACGGCAACACTTACATTGACTATGTAGGCTCCTGGGGTCCCATGGTCCTGGGCCACGCCCATCCGGCTGTAATCAAAGCCATCCAGAAAGCCGCTGAAAGGAGCACCAGCTACGGCGCTCCTACAGTGATGGAAACGGAAATCGCTGAACTCATCCACGAGGTTTATCCATCCATTGAAAAAATGCGCATGGTCAACTCCGGCACCGAAGCCACCATGAGCGCTCTCCGTGCCGCCAGAGGCTATACCGGCAGGGACAAGATCCTGAAATTTGAAGGGTGCTATCATGGACACGGCGACAGCCTTCTGGTGAAAGCCGGCTCTGGCGCCGCCACCTTCGGCAGCCCCGACAGCGCCGGTGTCACCAAAGGCACTGCCAAAGACACCCTGGTGGTTCCTTACAACGATATCCCCGCCTTCACAAAAATGATGGACGAAAAGGGCGATGAAATCGCCGCTGTCATCGTAGAACCGGTGGCAGGCAACATGTGCTGCGTACCTCCGGTGAAGGGATTCCTTGAAGCCCTCAGGAAAGAAACGGAAAAACACGGCACCGTCCTCATTTTTGACGAAGTCATGTGCGGCTTCCGTACCACCTTCCACGGTGCCCAGGCCCGCTATCATATCCACCCCGATATGACATGCCTCGGTAAAATCATCGGCGGCGGCCTCCCTGCAGCAGCCTACGGCGGCAGAAGAGAAATCATGAACTGCATCGCTCCCGACGGTTCCGTCTACCAGGCCGGCACTCTGTCCGGCAATCCCCTGGCAGTCACTGCCGGCATCGAAACACTGAAACAGATGATGGCCATTCCGGACTTTGATAAAATTCTGGAAAAGAAAACAAAGGACCTCCTGACAGGCTGGAAACAGGCTGCAGACAAAGCAGGGGTGCCCCTTGTATGCCACCAGTCCGGCTCCATGTTCGGCATTTTCTTCTCCGAAAAAGACGTGCTCAATTATCACGACGCCTGCAGCGCCAATGCGGGAGAGTTCAAAGCCTGGTTCCTCTCCATGCTGAACCAGCACATCTACCTGGCTCCGTCTCCTTTTGAAACCCTCTTCATGTCCTACGCCCACAGCGACGAAGACATTGAAAAGACCATCAAGGCAGCAGACAAAGCCATGGAAGAAGCAGCGAAAGTTAAATAAATAAGTAAAAATCACGGTCTCCTCGCAGGACCGTGATTTTTTATCTGTCAGCGGAAAGGTCTTTCCTTATGTCCTCTGGCTGCCTCGTGAGCAGAGAAAGGTCCGGCCCCTGGAGGAAATTAAGGAAGCGCTGATTAAATCATTGTTTGCTTTTATTCTTGAATTTTTATGCAATGCGAGGAATGGGCTGACGCGAATAGCGAGCTATTTAAGGAAGCCCATGACGAAACAGTGCATAAAAATTCTTATAAAAGAAAACTCTATGAATTAATCAGTGCTTCCTTAAATATACAAAAAATATATTTAATTTCCTTTACTTCGATAAATGTCTATGCTATAATATAAACATCGAAGGGGTTCGATAACGAGCCTCACAGTGTGAACGAAGCAAAGGAGAAACACCCATGAAATTATCCGCAAAACTTTTAAAAGCCCTGAACAAACAGATCAATATGGAACTGGCTTCCGGTTATTTATACCGTTCCATGTCCCATGACATGAAGAACCTGGCTCTGAACGGCTATGCCAAATGGCTGGACAAGCAGTATGAAGAAGAAAGAGAACACGCTTTCAAAATCATTTCCTATGTAGAAGACAGAGATGGTGTAGTAGACTTTGACTCCGTAGAAGGCGTTAAGAAACATTACGACAAGCCGCTGGACGCTGCCAAAGATTCCCTGGCTCATGAAGAAAAAGTATCCGCTTCCATCAGAGACCTCTTCAAACTGGCCAGAGAAGAAGGGGACATTGAAACCGAAGTCTTCCTCCAGTGGTTCATTACCGAACAGATCGAAGAAGAAGTCAATGCCCGCGACAACGTGGCAGGCTTTGAAAAAGCAAAGGACTGCGAAGGACTGCTCTTCATGTTCGACGCACACCTGGGCGGCCGCTGATTCCTGATTCCTGTAAAGTACCTTCCTTTTGGAGGGTACTTTTTTGTTGGTGAGCGGCTGTAGTCTGCGCAAGGGAAAGCACGTAACGTCAGGCTTCTTCCTTAGGTGGCAATTCTATGCAGAATGCGCACATGAGGGTTGACGGGGCTTCGCCCCGAAGGTTCTTAAGGGGCTTAAGTTTGACGCGCCTCTGGCGCGAGGGTTGTGGTGGCGCCTATGAATTTATAGAAGGCGCCCTCTTATGAAAAAACCTTTACAACCGGGCTTTCGCCCGAGGGAAAACAGGCCAACCGCCCTGGCGGGCGTCGGAAATGCATCCCCCTTTGGTGCCGTAAGGCACCAAAGGGGGGAAAGCCACCGGAGGTGGCTGATCGACGTAATGCTTATCATGTCATATGACACTGAAAGATAAATACCGTAACGTCCTTGCGTCCCCTTTAGGGGAAGAGGGCCACGAAGTGGCGAAGGGATGTACGAGGGTAAGAATGATTATGATACTCCATATGGACGTGACCGCCGAAAGGCGGCATTATAAAACTCATTGCCCCCTAAAGGGTTCGCTGTGCATCGCTTAGATCGGGAGGCCGCCGATTGGCGGTCAGGACCGCGATGGAGCATCCTATCGGTGCTCTGCCCC
>ERZ1023650.247-NODE-247-length-10690-cov-10.490832_pt1 | contig 10690 bp, 13 predicted proteins | sample MGYA00380337_ERZ1023650 | MGnify/ENA primary metagenome ERZ1023650 (study PRJEB33179, sample SAMN07449042) | human gut metagenome | biome: Human-gut; feature: Human associated habitat; material: Faeces | host: Homo sapiens | place: India:Kasaragod | collected...
TGTGTAAGGAAGCAAAGCAAGGTGACGAGCACGCTTGATAGCAACTGTAAGCTCACGCTGATGTCTTGCGCAAGTACCTGTTACACGGCGAGGAAGAATCTTTCCTCTTTCTGACATATAACGACGAAGACGAGCGATATCCTTGTAATCGATATTCTCAACCTTGTCAACACAGAAGCCGCAAACCTTCTTGCGAGCTTTTCTGCCACGGTTCATTGGTCTGTCTGCCATGATGAAGTTCTCCTTTCAATGAGAATTATTTAAATTAAGTTGAAGTTAAAATGGTAAATCATCGTCCAAAGGCATATCCTGAAAATCAGAGTTTGAACCGCTCTGATAAGATGCAGGTGCCTGCTGAGCAGGTTCCTGACGATAAGCCTGGTTTCCGCCGTAAGACGGAGCACCGTATGACTGATTGCCGCCATAGGACTGATTGTAGCCGCCTGCATTGTTGTCACGGCGTTCGCCTGTGAACGAAACATTGTCTGCTACAACCTCAACAACGTAACGGTTTGAACCGTCCTTAGCCTGGAACTGACGGCTCTGGAGCTGTCCTTCAACAGCAATGAGAGAACCCTTTCCAAAGTAACGGCATACAAATTCCGCTGTACTTCTCCAACATACAATATTAAAGAAGTCGGCTTTACGCTCCTCGCCCTGCTTTACATAGTTGCGATCTACTGCAATGCTGAAGCTTGTAACGCTTACGCCTGTGTTTGTTGTTTTTAATTCAGGGTCAGCTGTAATTCTGCCCATTAAGATTACTCTGTTTAACATACTTTTCCTTTCGTGTTCGGGTTAACCCCTACAAATTGATTATTCGACTTCCTTCTTGATTATCATTGAACGCATTACGCCTTCTGTGATCTTGTAGATACGGTCGAGCTCTGCAGGGAACTCAGCTTCACTTTCAAAATCGAAAAGAACATAATAGCCTTCGCTCTCTTTGTTGATAAGGTAAGCAAGCTTTCTCTTGCCCCATTCGTCAACATTCTTCAAAGTGGCATGCTTCTCAATGAGAGCCTTGAACTTTTCAACGATGGCCTGGATACCTTCTTCGCCCTTCTTCATTGAAATGATCATTACTGTTTCGTAATTAGCTGTTACTGCCATTAATATTGCACCTCCTTCTGGACATTATGGCGGTTTTCACCGCAAGGATTGTTATGTACACAACATAACGGATTTATTATAACATAAAATCACGGTTTGTCAACATTTTTTTTACTGTTTTATTAATTTTCACTTCGAGCCGATATAATAAATTTCTTCACTTTTTCAAAATCTTTACCGTTGCCGTTTGAATTTTCAACACCCGAACTTACATCAACTCCGTCAGGCTTAACGGCTTTTACGGCTTTTGCAACAGTTTCGGGATTCAGACCGCCTGCAAGCATAAACAATTTATCATCACGAGGCAGATTTTCAAGCATTGTCCAGTCAAAGATTTTTCCGCTGCCGGGTTCGTGTGCGTCAAAAACATAGCCTACAATGTTCTGATTCATTCTGTATTCATCAAACTTTTCAAGGTCGCTCACATTAAAGGCACGGATTACCTTTAGATATGGATTTGAAAGCACATCTCCTCCAACCTCACCGTGAATCTGAATGTAATCAAAACCGCAGTCATATGCAGTTTTCACCTGTTCAAGAGTCGGAGAAACAGTTACTGCAACCGACAAAACATTTTTATCAAGCGTTTCAATCAGGCTCTTGGCGGTTTCTGGAGAAATATTCCGCTTACTCTTTGGAAAGAACATTACAAAGCCCGCAAAATCGGGTTTGCAGGCATTTACTATCTTAATGTCTTCGGCGGATGTAATTCCGCAAATTTTAACTTTCATAAACTCACCTACAAAACAATTGTACCATATCGAATTAACGGTTGCAATAAAAAAAGACAAAGGACAGTCTGTGTGGCTGTCCTTTGTCAATATCGGGAAGTAATCCAATTACTTATTAGCTGTTAAATACGCCTGTTGAAAGGTAACGCTCACCTGTGTCGGGAAACAATGCAACGATTGTCTTACCTGCATTTTCTTCACGCTTGGCAAGCTCAATTGCGGCTGCAAGAGCGGCGCCTGAAGAGATACCTACGAGGATACCTTCTGTCTTAGCAATATCATTTGCATTTGAGAAAGCGGCTTCGTTAGCAATCGGAAGAATTTCGTCATATACCTTTGTATCGAGAGTATCGGGAACAAAGCCAGCACCGATACCCTGAATCTTATGAGGACCGCCGTGACCTTCCGAAAGTACGGGAGAAGTCTGCGGCTCAACTGCAACAACCTTTACATCAGCCTTCTTTGACTTGAGGAAGTTACCCACGCCGCTGAGTGTACCGCCTGTGCCGACACCTGCAACGAAGAAATCAACATTGCCGTCCGTATCCTCCCAGATTTCCGGACCCGTTGTATCAAAATGAGCCTTAGGGTTAGCAGGATTCTCAAACTGACCGAGGATAATGCCGCCGTCAATTTCCTTTTCAAGCTCTTTAGCCTTTGCAATTGCACCGCTCATACCCTTTGTACCGTCAGTAAGAACGATTTCAGCACCGTATGCCTTGAGGAGATTTCTTCTCTCAACGCTCATTGTTTCGGGCATTGTGAGGATTGTCTTGTAACCCTTTGCAGTAGCTACAGATGCAAGACCGATGCCTGTGTTACCTGATGTCGGTTCAATGATTGTTGAACCCTTTTTGAGCTTACCGCTCTTTTCAGCGTCCTCAACCATAGCTTTTGCCACTCTGTCCTTAACACTGCCGGCAGGGTTAAAAAGTTCAAGCTTTGCAACAACCTTTGCCTTGAGGTCATATTTCTTTTCTATATTAACGAGTTCGATAAGCGGTGTTCTGCCGATAAGTTCTGTTACACTTGTATATATTTTACTCACAAAAATCAAGTCCTTTCAAAATTCAACAAATTAAAATCAGTCATCAAGTGAATCAAATGCTTCCTGAAGGTCATAGATAATATCGTCGATATTCTCTGTGCCGATTGAAAGTCTGATAGTGTTTGGCTTAATGCCCTGTTCTGCAAGCTCTGCCTCGCTGAGCTGTGAATGAGTTGTTGATGCAGGGTGAATTGCAAGAGATTTAACATCTGCAACATTTGCAAGAAGTGAGAACACTTCGAGGTGGTCGATGAATTTCTTTGCAGTTTCAGCGTCACCCTTGATTTCAAATGTGAAGATTGAGCCTGCACCCTTCGGGAAGTATTTCTTGTAAAGTGCGTTGTACTTGCTGTCAGGAAGTGAAGGATGATTAACATTTTCTACCTTCGGGTTCTTAGAGAGGAAGTCAACAACCTTGAGTGCATTTTCAACATGGCGTTCAACACGAAGTGAAAGTGTTTCAAGGCCCTGGAGGAACATAAATGCGTGGAACGGTGAAAGTGTAGCGCCTGTATCTCTGAGGAGAATGGCACGAACATAAGTTACAAGAGCAGCGCCCGGAGCAGCCTCTGTAAATACTGCACCGTGATATGATGCGTTAGGTTCTGAGAACTGTGGGAACTTACCCGATGCAGCCCAGTCAAACTTACCGCTTTCAACGATTACACCGCCGAGAGCCGTACCGTGACCGCCGATAAACTTTGTTGCCGAATGAACAACGATATCTGCGCCGTACTCAAACGGTCTGAGAAGATAAGGTGTAGCGAATGTGCTGTCGATTACAAGCGGAATCTTGTGTGAATGAGCAATGTTTGCCACTTCTTCAATATCAATAATATTTGAATTGGGGTTACCGAGTGATTCAATGAAAACAGCCTTTGTGTTTTCGTCAATTGCATTTTCAAATGCGTTTTCTTCGTCAGGATCAACAAACTTTGTTGTTACACCATACTCTGAGAATGTATGCTCAAGCCAGTTGTATGTGCCGCCGTAGATTGTCTTTGCGGCTACGATATTGTCGCCTGCTTTTGCAAGAGCCTGAAGTGCATATGAAACTGCCGCTGCACCTGATGCAACTGCAAGAGCTGCTGTGCCGCCCTCAAGAGCTGCAATTCTCTTTTCAAAAACATCCTCTGTCGGGTTTGTAAGTCTGCCGTAGATGTTACCTGCATCTTTGAGTGCAAAGCGGTCTGCAGCGTGTTGGCTGTTGTGGAATACATAAGAAGTAGTTGCGTAAATCGGAACTGCTCTTGCGTCTGTTACCGGGTCTGCTGTTTCCTGACCGATGTGAAGCTGTTTTGTTTCAAATTTAAGATTTCTTTCGCTTAATTTACTCATTTTAATGTCCTCATTTCATTTTAATTTTAATTTCAGAAGTTATGTTGCGGATTTGATGTGTCCCGTATCACATTCGCGCATTACTGCAACATCGTTTGAATCTGAGATTTTTCATTTGGATCACCTTTCCCATATTTCCTATTTGATTGGTGGGTTTTAATTGGATTGTCTATATCATACCACAGATTTTTCATTTGTCAATAGGTTTTTTGAAATTTTTTCTTATCTTTCCTATTGGTTTAGTAGGTTTACTGGGTTTTGATTATTGAAAAGGTCTAAAAAGCCGATATTCAAGCCGTTTTTTAAATTTCAACCGTTAAGCAGTCAATTTGAAATTTTTTCTGATTTTTTAAAACTAATATTCAAAAGCATCATTTGCAAACGGCAAAACACCGCATTACCTACTAAATTGCTGTGTAAACAACAAAAGCACCCGTAAAGGATGCTTTCGGATTATATTAAATTACATAGTTATCTGCCGAATTTGCAATAATGTCGGCAAGAGTAATGTTGTCAACAACATCGTCAATAGCCTTCTGGAGTTTCTCCCACACAAAAAGCGTTGAACATTGTTCACGACGATCACAGGTATTTTCATTACCCTCAAGGCAAGCCACGGGTGCAAGACTGCCCTCGGTGAGTCTTAAAATCATACCGACAGTATAATACTCGGGTTCATGAGCAAGACGATATCCTCCGTTTGAACCTCTTGCGCTGAGCACATAACCTGCCTTTGTAAGTACGGTAATAATCTGTTCAAGGTATTTAAGCGATATTCCCTGACGGGCGGCAACCTCCTTTAGGGCTACATTTTCCCCTTGTTTACACTGAGCAAGGTCAACCATAAGTCGGAGCGCATACCTGCCCTTTGTTGAAATTTTCAAATTAACCACCCTATTCATATATTAATAATATGATTAAAGCATATCATAAACGGCTGTATATGTCAATGAGCCTGTTGCACAACAATAACCTATTTAACTTGTAAGAAAACACAAAAAGCGGGAGCGAAAAACGCCCCCGCAGAGTTTATATATGAAGTTACGACGATACACCGCAAATCATTGTTACAATTCTTACTGCAAACAAAGCAAACGCAACCCACATAATCGGATGAATTTCTTTGATTTTGCCTGTAACAATCTTGAGAATAACCCAAGTAAGGATACCGAACATGATACCTGTTGCTATTGAATATGCAAACGGCATAAAGATGATTGCTACGAAACCGCCGACTGTATCGGCAATGTCTGAGTCAAAATCCATCTTTGTAACATTCTTAATCATAAGAAGACCTACAAATACGAGTGCAGGAGCTGTTGCAAATGAAGGAATAGCAAGGAAAATCGGATAAAGCGGAATAGCAAGGATAAAGAGAATTGCAGAAGTAAGAGCTGTAAGACCTGTTCTGCCGCCCTCTGCAACACCTGTTGTTGACTCAACATAAGATGTTACTGTTGATGTACCGAGGCAAGCACCAAGGCATGTACCGAGTGCGTCAGACATAAGAGCACGACCTACACGGGGAAGTTCGCCCTTTTCATTGAGGAGATTACCCTCCTGAGCAACACCGATAAGTGTACCTACTGTATCAAAGAGGTCAACAAAGAGGAATGCAAATACGATAACGGCAAAGTTAAGCGCATGCTGTGCCACATAACCGAAATCAAACTTGAAGAAAGTTTCTGTTGCCATATTCTGGATAGGTCCGAATACAGAGTAGTTTGCAAAATCAGGAATGAGCGATGCACCCTGATACCAACCGCAAAGCTGAGCAATGATGCCAAGAACCCATGTTGCAAGGATACCGATAAGGATTGAACCTTTAACTCTGTAGTGCCAGAGTGTAGCAACAATGAGGATACCGACAAGTGCAAGAACCACCGGAGCAGAACCAACATCACCGAGCTTAACGAGAGTTGATGACTGAACAGCCTTGCCGTCATAGTAAGCGTCTGTTGTGATAACGCCTGCACCCTTAAGACCTACAATTGTGATAAAAAGACCGATACCTGCCGAAATACCGTACTTGAGGTTCTGAGGAACCTTGTTTACAAGTGTTTCACGGAATTTGAAGATTGAGAGGATAATGAAAATAATACCCTCAACAAGGATAGCTGTCAAAGCTACCTGCCATGGATTTGTGATACCCTGCTCTGCAAGCTGCGGAACAACTGTGTATGCAAAATATGCATTCAGTCCCATACCGGAAGCAAGCGCTACAGGATAGTTGGCATAGAATGCCATGATGAGTGTTGCGAAAGCAGCCGATACAGCTGTTGCTGCAAAGATTGCATTCGGATCCATTCCTGCGGCAGAAAGAATACTCGGGTTTACAGCGAGTATGTAAGCCATTGCAAGGAATGTTGTAATGCCGGCAATAATCTCGGTTTTGACATTAGTGCCGTTTTCTTTCAGTTTGAAAATCTTTTCCAAAAGAAAGCCCCCCTAAAATATTTTGTCGAAACACGACATAGTTAAATTGTAGTTTATTCTTGCCAAAATTTCAAGTGGTATATTATACAAAAACAAAAAACGATAATTGTGTGTGTTTATCTTCGTTTATGTATATCCAAATTTGCAGTAATATTCGCAAATCTCAGTTACTTATTTATTTATCACAAGTTATCTTTGTTTGTCTGTGATACAAGAAAAAGTTGTAATTTTTATTGTAAAAAAAGTGGGTGCAATATGTTACACCCACTAAATACTAACCCATAATTTTTATGCTCGATTCAAAGTTTGAAAACGACTCCTGCTTTTTCCGTTCAGATACCTCACTATATATGTTCATTGTAGTTTTTATATCACTATGCCCCATAATCTCCTGAATTACTTTTAAATTAGTTTCGTGTTCGCAGAATTGAGAACAAAAGGTGTGCCTTATGCTGTGACAAGTAAACCTCGGCAATAATACAGGTTCTCGTTTTTCTGCAATTGCATTTTGTTCTTCCTTTTTGTTATACGAATTAACAATGCGAGTTATTGCCTCGTTTATTGTTCCTGGAATAAGAACACGACCGTTTCTTGACAGAAAAATAAAATCCGTGAAGTCATCTATTACATCAACACAAAACAGTCCAAGTTTCATTTGTTCCGCTTTAAGTGACAGTAACCGCAATTTAACAGCTTTTAAAAGTGGTATTGTCCTAATTCCTGACTTAGTTTTAGGACTGCTTAAATGCCTTCTGTTATTTTTATCACGACCGTATGTAAGGTTATGTGTTACGGAAATTACATTATTTTGAAAATCTATATCGCTCCACTGCAAGCCAAGAAGTTCACCGACACGAAGTCCTGTTCCAAACATAGTTAGAAATACAGGCAACCAATGATTCAATTTACTTGTTGATTTAACATAATCAAGAAAAATTGTTTGCTGTTCAAATGTTAATGCGTGGCGAGGCTCGTTTTTTTCAGTTTTACAAAGTTGTTGTGCTACCTTAACTGCCCCATTTGTAGGATTTTTAAGAATAATATCATTACGAACCGCCTCATCAAATAGAGGGTGTAATATATTTTGCAAGTTTTTAACTGTTCCAAGACTCAATCCAGCTGTCAACAAAGAACGATATAATTCTAAAATATGACAATATTTAATATCTGCCACTTTCATATTACCTAAAAATGGTGAAACACGCAATTCAAAAACATAACGATAATTTTCTTCTGTTAATTGTTTTAGATTTTTATTACTCATATATTTTAAAAACCAATCATTCAGCGTTGTTCTTTGCAAATTGCTAACAACATCAATACCGTTAAAAAGGTCTTTTTCTAATAATTGAACCTTTTCACGCAAGCACAAATCTTGTCTTTTTCCTTTAGGCAAAACATCATTTTTCGTCAGCGTCCAACTGTATAAATATTTAAATTTGCCGTGACCGTCAGAGTATTTATACTGGTAACGACCGTCTGGTCGCTGACTTTCGTTAGCTTTCAGGGTTCTACCTTTTGAATCCTTTCTTACCATAATATCCTCCTTAAACTTGCACTTGCAGGATTCCTATGGTACAATGATTTCTGTAGGATTTTCCTGCATTTTGTTACAGGTTAGCCATTCGCTTTGGTCGGGGAGTGGCTGACCTTTTTTATTCTTTTGCCGATAGCTCACGAATTCCTTTTAAAATAACAGCAGTTTTTGACATTTGTAGGTCTTTACATAATCTTTCCAGTAAAGAATATTCTTCCGCTGTCATTCTAATATGGATAGTCGTTGTTTTTTTCAAAGTATCAGGCTTTTTAGGTCTGCCTGTTCTCAAATCATCACCTCAATTCCGACTTTTTGTTTACACACTTAATTATAATATCGTAGACACAATAAGTCAATAATTTTCTTGAATGTTTTTAACTAAAATACAAACTATTTTCTGAAATACCGCATAAATACTGCATTTTCAAGACTACAAAATCGAGAATATGCGAATGTACAACAAATTTTACAACTTTTTTGTAGAATCAAGGGTTTCAGAACTGTGTTCTTTTAATTTATTAAAAGATATATTACTATTTTTATTTTTACTATTTATATTATTACTTATGTTAAACTGCTTATCTTGCTGATGTGAAAATTTTTTACTTGTTACATTAAACAGGTTAATTACTTGTGTCATATAGTTTGCCCCCATTTTTTTAGAGGGCAAACTATACAACTAATTTATGAAAACACTTTTAGCGAGTGATTACTAATAGTATAATTATAATATACTCATAGTATAGCTTTAAATGCGTTCTGAGCGACTTTTTAAATTAGTAATTAAATTATATTACTTTCTGTTAAAAGTCGCTTAGAAGCTAATTTAGAGCATTTTAGCGTTATCGAACACCCTTAAAATTGAATGTAAACGAATCTGACGGCACTTTCAAAACAATATCATCAAAAGTATGACTCATAAACTCATTTTTATCAGTCACAGTCGTAGGACTAAGTGCCTGACCTGAACCTACAATCGAATACAAATTGCTTGAAAAATCTTTATCAGCATAAGCGTCCAATTCGACCTTTGAAAATCGGGGATTTTCCTGCATTGAATAAATCAACTTGACAGCACCGACTGCAAAATCACGATAAGCTGAAACATAATCGCTTGCCGTTCTGATACTACCTGTTGCTTTTGCAAGTTCGGGATAAGCCGAAACAAGTCGGCGAACTGACACAAAAGCATAATCATTATAATATTTCTGTAAAAGAATATTAAACTCTTCCTGATTAAGAATTTTGCTATCAAAAACAGCAACATCAGAACTGAAATTTTCGCCACAGATAAAATTCCTAATTGAAATTTTCTTCTTGACTTCCTCGAAAACGGAATTGATTTCCTCGACAGATTTATTTGCCTCATTTGTAATTTTCTGTTCAACCTCGGCATTGTAATCCTGTGCAATGCTCGGTGTGAATGTAACTGAATTGTATTTCGCCCTTTCTCGAAGAGCTGAAACATCGTTAAAATAATTGGTTGCAATTGCCTTGAATTTGTTAATGTAAATATTTTCCATAAAATTATCTCCTTTTATTAAAATTTTTATTTAATGGAATTTTAACCTGAAAAGTTAAATCATCGTCAAAATCCCAGTGAATCCGAATGTTTAAATCGTCATCAGCTGTCGGAATTTTTTTCTTTAAATCTTTAATTGAAACTGATATTTCACGCAAACGCTTGTTCATAAAAGCCTCCCTTTAGTGCGTTAAAGTGTTAAAATTTGTTATTCTCTGTTAATAATTTCTTTTAGAGAATTAAGTTCCTGCTGTAAATCATCAATAACGGTAGTGTCGCTTGCGATATTCAGAATTTTTACTGCTGATTGCAGACGAACATTCTCGTTTGATGAATCAAGCAGTTTTATGAGGGTTGCACTTGATTTTGTTGTAGCCTCTAATAATTGTTGACTTGACTGCTGAAATAAGTTTTTCCGATACTCGGTCAGCAACGCTTGAAATTCATTTGACTTAATTCGTTTTGAAACAGTCTGACGGCAAATATTAAGTTGCTGAGCGGTTCTTGAAAGATTAAATCCGTTTGCTATATAAGCCATTAGTAACTGCTCATTGTCGATTTTAGCCATTAAGTAGTCACCTCAGGGTGTCGCTTGTTGACAAGCTCAAATTCAACATCAGGAAAATCTTGACCGAGCCAAATACGGAAAAACACAGCGTCCGCAGGCTGAAAATCGAAAATTCTTGTTCTGATACGATTCTTTCGGTCAATCAAAAGAATTATAAAAATATCATTTTTTGGATTCTGAATATTTGTGATTTTCTCAATGCTTAGATTATTTATAAGCATTTCAGTTACAAGTTTTGAATATCTTAACGACTCGATAGATTCATTCTTTAGATTTTTGTAAAACTCTGTCATATATATTTCTCCTTTCATAGATAAAAATAATAGATAATAGATAACTAGTGTATATTTCTTACACAGATTGAATTTTGTGAAACAGTCTGAAAAGTCAGCTATAA
>ERZ1023650.261-NODE-261-length-10334-cov-10.476116_pt1 | contig 10334 bp, 7 predicted proteins | sample MGYA00380337_ERZ1023650 | MGnify/ENA primary metagenome ERZ1023650 (study PRJEB33179, sample SAMN07449042) | human gut metagenome | biome: Human-gut; feature: Human associated habitat; material: Faeces | host: Homo sapiens | place: India:Kasaragod | collected...
CTCTTAAAATTCCGGACAAGGCAATTATTTCGGCTATTCTACCTGTTCGTGAAACAAACACATATAACATCTATTCTACTGACCTCGGTGCAAAGGTTCCGGGTTCTGTATGTCTTGACACATTTGAAGAAATTACCGACTATGTTTGCAAGAATGCAAAAGAGGGCGACCTCATTCTCACAATGGGCGGTGGTAATGTGTATATGTGTGCCAATATGATTTACAAACAGCTTAAATATATGGAAGAAAATAAATAAGATTTTTAAACAAACAGAAGAACCGTGCTTTTATGGCACGGTTCTTTTTTCTTTTATTGAATATTAAGCAAAAATGAACAAAGCTCCGTGCGGTTACGGAGCTTTGTTCGTTAAGAGAGAGTTTTTTGTCTACAGCTTTGGCTGTATGAATATTTATATAAAAAGCTAAAAAGCTTGTTGGCTGTTATTGACCGAACATATAGTTCCAGATTGAGTCGCTGTCACTGTTATCTGAACTTTTGCCCTGTGATTGTGACGACTTATTCTGTGTTTTTGAATTGCCTGTTGAAGAACTGCCGCTCGGTGAATATTCTGCAAGAGTGAGCTTGAGATTTGCGGTCTTACCGCTTCTTGTAACGGTAAAAGTTACTGTATCTCCCACCTTTGAATCCTTGAGGGCTGTTTCAATGTCTGATTTTGAAGAAATACTTCTACCGGTTACTGCGGTAATGTTATCTCATCTCATAAATCCTGCTTTTTCTGCATTAGAACCGCTTGTTACCGAAAGAACATAACAGCCTGTGTTGCTGAGTCCGTAGTAGAATGCGGAATCGTCGGATGTGATATCTGTAAGCTCCATACCGAGGTCAACCTTGCCCTTTACATAACCGTATGTTTTGAGATCGTCAATTATATCGAGAACATTGTTAATCGGAATAGCAAATGCAATACCTTCAACCTCTGTTGCACTGTCCTTTGCGTTTACAATACCGATAAGCTCACCGTTTGAGTTAAAGAGTCCGCCGCCTGAGTTACCGGGGCTGATCTGAGCGTTGTGCTGGAGAAGCGTCATACTCTTACCCTCAACCGTTACCTGACGGGCAAGTGCGCTGATAATACCGTCTGTTACTGTACCGCCGAGCTGTCCGAGCGGATTACCGATTGCAACAACATAGTCGCCTACTGCAAGATCTGAGCTGTTGCCCATTGTTGCGGCTGAAAGACCTGTTGCATCTATTTTAAGAAGTGCGATATCGTTGTCCTCATCACTGCCGATTAACTTAGCCTTGTATGAAGTTGCACCGTCACGGAGTGTTACCGTGATATTCTCCGCTCCTTCGATTACATGGTGGTTTGTAATGATGTAACCGTCCTCGGAAATGATAACACCTGAACCTGCACCCTGCTGAACATACTGCTGAGCAAATCCGCCTGTTACAACGCTTTCGGTAGCAATTTCAACTACGCTGTCGGCTGTTTTCTTAACAATTTCGGAAGTTGTTCCGCTGAGAGCGGCATTGCTTGTGGTTGATGTGCTGTTTGCGGATGCCTGCTTTATGTTTACACTTGAAGATGAGTTGTTGTTAAGTGATGATGCAAGCATACTGCCACCGAATCCTGCACCGCCACCGAGAATGATTGCAGCTACAAGCATTGCGGCTACAAAACCCTTTGATGCGGGTTTCTTCGGCTTTTTAGGCTTTTTAACTTTTACTTTCTTAGCCTTTGGTGCGGAATACTGTTGATTTGCATACGGTGAACCCGACTGTGAGCTGTATGGATTCTGTGACGGATTGCCGTATGAATAGTTGTTAGTCTGCTGTGAAGAATATGGGTTTGAAGAATACTGTGAACCGTATGAATCCGATGAGTAGTTTTGTGAAGATGTACCCGACGCTGTGTTTGAAGAATAAGCGCTTTCATAACGGTTAGGGTTGTGTGACGCATTCTCGTTGTTACCGTTTATATACGAATGGCGGTACTCACCCGAATTTACACTTGATGTTGAATTTGTGTTCCATTCATAAGAGCTTTCTGTGTTTTCTGCAGTTGATGCGGACTGTGAATCTGATGATGAATGAATATCCTGATAGTTGTTGTCAGCAGTATTATTATCTGACGAATAACCGTCATAACCGTTTTTATTGTTTTCAAAGTTATCGTTCATAACTGTACCTCCGATTAAAAGTTATATTTTCAAAAGACTTCATCGAATGTCGGTGTTGTTTTTTGATGTTGTAGATATAATAAAGCCCCAAAGTGAAAAGTATATGAAATACGGCTGAATTAATGTTGAAAGCAAGAAAATTGTATGTGAAAATACGGTGTGCGTTGTGAGGAGTACGGCACAATCATCTGTATTCACGAAAAAAGGGCAGAACAAAACGCTCTGCCCTATATAATGTTTAAGATAATAACAATTTAAAATCTCAGTTATCCTTAATCTGATATTTACTAAATAATCCGTCAACAATACTCTTCATATTATTGAAGAACCTATTAGTAAGTTGTATGAACACACAAAAGAATATAATCACAAAGCCTACACCTTTAAAACGAGGATTAAGCGTTCCTGTCAAAATAAGATTACCACCGATAAAGAAGAGAAACGAAAAAATTATGAAAGCAACAACAATCATCGGACTTGGAATCATTCTGACAGTTAAATCAGAATATCCACAATCTTCCTCTATCTTACCTGAAAAAATCGGACTCAGGCTATAAATTCCACCGTAATTTTTAGCCGGTACAAATTTCATTTTAAAGCCCTTATCCGTAAATTTTACATCATAGGAGTAATCCTCTCTCTTAATGTCAGCACCATACTTAGAATTACTTTTAATTATATCATTTATGTGTTCTTCGGATAAAGAAAGTTTATAATGAAGTTTATCAAAGAATTTTATAATCATAGAAATAACTCCATATACAAAAGGCACTCAGTTTGCCGAAACGGTGTTCACCTGTTCTTTTGTTTCGGGCTTCTTTTCAACCTTTTCGTTAAGCTTTTTCTTTACCGAAACTTCGTCAAACTTCTTTTTGAAGGATACTCTGCCGTTGAACTTCTTTCTGCAATATTTGCATGAAAATTCGGCGGTAAAGCTTTTGTTGTGAAGTCGCCACTTTGAAAGCTGAACAAGCGGTTTTCCGCAATCTTCACAATCGAAAAACATAACGCTTTTGTCAACATCGGGACTGTTGATATCTGTAACAAAATGATTTTTGAACAGCAGTCTGTCATAGAATTCGTCACAAACAGCATCCTTAATGTACGGCTTTAACGGATACTTACCGTAAAAAGCTTTCATACATTCCAATGTTAGGTACACATCGGCAAGAGCCCTGTGCTGATCATCTTCCGAAAAATCAACACCTGCCATTTCGGCACAGGCACCGAGTCCCAGCTGACAGGATGAATCGTGCAAATCAAGACAATCTTCACAATAGCTTTGCAGATTGCAATAGCGTGAGAGAAACGGAAGTCTGGTTCTGCCCGTGTAGTAGCTGTAGTTTTCGATAAGAGCATGAAGGTCGGAGTCGCTCCATGTCATAAGCACACCGTCACCCAGAAAATCCGAGAACAGGCTGATTGCTCTGATAAAGCTGACGCCATCGTCCTTCAACTCTTCATTTGTTATTTTAGTAAGCTGTTTTACCTTACTGCATAGCTTTTTGCCGATTTTCGGAGCAACAAGCATTGTAAAGGTGTCGCATACATTCAGTTCATCATCAAGCTTAACCGCACCGATTTCAATTATTTCATTGACAAATTTGTGCAGAACCTTGCTGTATGAACCGTTCCATTCAAGGTCAAGAATTACATAACTCATTATTTTAATTATTTCTTACGGAACGCCTGTTTCATACGCTGTTCTTTTGAAAGAATACGCTTACGCATACGGATATTTTCGGGAGTAACCTCAACAAGCTCATCATCGGCAATGAATTCAAGGCACTGTTCAAGTGACATAACAGTCGGAGGTGTAAGCTTGAGGGCATCATCAGAACCCGATGCACGGGTGTTTGTGATGTGCTTTTTCTTGCAAACATTAACTGTGATATCCTCAGACTTAGGACTTGCGCCTACAATCATACCCTCGTAAACAGGAACACCCGGTCCGATAAAGAGTCTGCCTCTTTCCTGAGCGGCATAAAGACCGTAGGTTACAGTTTCGCCTGTTTCAAAAGCGATGAGTGAACCCTGATGGCGGGTTACGATTTCACCCTTGTATGGCTCATAACCGTCAAATACATGGTTCATAATTCCGTTACCGTTTGTATCTGTAAGAAATTCGGGGCGATAACCCATAAGACCTCTTGACGGGATTCTGAATTCAATGTGAGTAACACCGCCTTCACGAGTACCCATATTGATAAGCTCACCTTTTCTTGAACCGAGCTTTTCCATTACAGGACCGACATATGTGTCGGGAACTTCGATGATAAGAAACTCCATAGGCTCATGAAGCTTGCCGTCAATCATCTTTGTAATAACCTGCGGACGGGAAACCTGAAATTCATAATTCTGACGGCGCATTGTTTCGATAAGGATTGAAAGGTGGAGTTCACCTCTGCCCGATACCTTAAATGTATCGGCGCTGTCTGTTTCTTCAACACGAAGAGCAACATTTGTTTCAATTTCCTTAAAAAGTCTGTCACGGAGGTTACGGGAGGTTACGTACTTACCCTCTCTGCCTGCAAACGGTGAGTTGTTTACGATAAAGTTCATTGAAACCGTAGGCTCGTCAATCTTTACGAACGGAAGCGGCTCAACGCAATCGTTTGAACAGATTGTTTCACCGATGTTGATATCCTGAACACCGCTTACGCAAACGATGTCGCCGACTGTTGCAGTGTCACATTCAACTCTTTTAAGTCCTTCAAACTGATAGAGCTTTGCAATTCTTACATTCTGAGTTGTACCGTCTGTGTGACAGAGAACGGCAGCCTCTCCGTTCTTTGCAGTACCTCTTTCAACACGGCCTACACCGATTCTGCCGACAAATTTATCAGAGTCAATGTTTGAAATAAGGAGCTGGAGTCCTCCGTTCATATCACCCTGAGGAGCAGGGATTTCTTTTACAATTGCGTCAAAGAGAGGTTTCATATCCGTACCGGGTTCATGATAATCCTCTGATGCATAGCCGTCACGGGCAGACGCATAAATTACAGGGAATTCAAGCTGATCTTCGTCGGCACCGAGTTCGATAAAGAGGTCGAGAACCTCGTCAACAACCTCTTCGGGTCTTGCACCGGGACGGTCGATTTTGTTAAGAACAACAAGCGGCTTTTTGCCGAGGCCGAGTGCCTTTTTAAGAACAAATCTTGTCTGCGGCATACAACCCTCAAATGCGTCAACAAGCAATACAACACCGTCAACCATCTGGAGAATACGCTCAACCTCACCGCCGAAATCGGCATGACCGGGGGTGTCAACAATGTTAATTTTGATGCCGTTATACATTACGGCTGTCGGCTTTGAAAGGATTGTGATACCTCTTTCACGCTCAAGGTCATTAGAGTCCATTACTCTTTCTTCTACATTTTCATTTGCTCTGAAAACACCGCTCTGCTTTAAAAGCTGGTCAACCAGAGTAGTTTTGCCGTGGTCAACATGGGCGATAATTGCAATATTTCTTAAATTCTCTCTTACATCCATAAAAATACCTCGTTTTGCTAAAATCACTTAAATCTTATTGCATACATCAAGCATTATAACACTATAAAAGCTAAAATTCAATTTATATTTTTCATCACCTTTTATCCTAATATCCGACACTTTTTGAACATTTTTCCGATAGAAAACCGCAAAAAATATTTTTTAGTGAAAAAATAACGATTTTTACTCATTTCGTGTGATTTTTTCTTTACAATATCTCAAGATTGTTATATAATTAACATAGTGTTTTGCATTTTTTTGCAGGACTGAATTATGATAGGCATTAATTTTTAGGAGGTAATATTATGGGCTACACGATTGCGCAGAAAATCATCAAGAATCATCTTGTCTGCGGAGAAATGACCGTTGGCAGTGATATCGGTCTTAAAATCGACCAGACTCTTACTCAGGATGCAACAGGCACTATGGCTTATATCGAATATGAGGCTATGGGCATTCCGAGAGTAAAAACAGAAAAAAGCGTTGCTTACATTGACCACAACACACTTCAGACAGGTTTTGAGAACGCCGATGACCACAGATTCATTCAGTCTGTTTGTAAAAAACACGGTATCTATTTTTCAAGACCCGGCAACGGCATTTGTCACCAGGTTCACCTTGAAAGATTCGGTAAACCGGGAAAGACTTTAATCGGTTCTGACAGCCATACCCCGACGGGCGGCGGTATCGGTATGCTTGCAATCGGTGCAGGCGGTCTTGATGTTGCTGTTGCAATGGGCGGCGGCGCATACTATATTACTATGCCGAAAATGGTAAGAGTTAATCTTACAGGCAAACTCAGTCCGTGGGTTTCTGCAAAAGATATTATTCTCGCAGTTCTTCGTGTTATGAGCGTTAAGGGCGGCGTCGGCAAGATTGTTGAGTACGGCGGAGAAGGTGTTGCCACACTTACGGTTCCCGAAAGAGCAACAATCACAAATATGGGTGCAGAGCTTGGTGCTACAACCTCTGTATTCCCGTCTGATGAAACAACAAGAAAGTTCCTCAAGGCTCAGGGCCGTGAGGAAGATTATACAGAACTCAAAGCTGATGACGATGCAGTTTATGATGAGGTTATCGAAATCAACCTTTCAGAGCTTGAGCCTCTTGCAGCATGTCCGCATTCACCTGACAATGTTAAGCCAATAAAGGAGCTTGAGGGCAAGAAGATTGATCAGGTTTGTATCGGTTCATGTACAAACTCAAGCTACCTTGACCTTATGAGAGTTGCCCACATTCTCAAGGGCAAAAAGGTTGCAGATAATGTATCACTCGCAATTGCTCCTGGTTCAAAACAGGTATTCAATATGCTCGCTCTCAACGGCGCACTCGGCGACATGATTGCGGCAGGTGCAAGAATCCTTGAAAGTGCCTGCGGTCCGTGTATCGGTATGGGACAGTCACCTAACAGCGGCGGTATCTCACTCAGAACATTCAACCGTAACTTTGAAGGCAGAAGCGGAACGGCAGACGGTCAGATTTATCTTGTATCTCCGGAAACTGCGGCTGTTTCTGCAATCAACGGCGTATTCACAGACCCGAGATGTCTTGGTGCGGCTGCTGAGATTGAAATGCCCGAAAAATTTCTCATCAATGACAATATGGTTATTGATCCCGCTCCTGTTGAAGAAATGGACAGCGTAGAAATCCTCCGTGGTCCTAACATCAAGAGCTATCCCGAAACTCATCCGCTCACAGATTCTATCGAGGCGTCATGTTCACTCAAGGTCGGTGACAACATTACAACCGACCATATTATGCCTGCAGGCGCAAAGATTCTTCCGCTCCGCTCAAATATTCCGAAAATTTCAGAGCATTGCTTTACAGTATGCGACAAGGAATTTCCAACCCGTGCAAAGACACTCGGCAAGAGCATTATTGTCGGTGGTGAAAACTACGGTCAGGGTTCATCCCGTGAGCATGCGGCTCTCGCTCCCCTTTTCCTCGGTGTTAAGGCTGTACTCGTAAAGAGCTTTGCAAGAATTCACAAGAGCAACCTTATCAATGCAGGAATTCTTCCGCTCACATTTGTAAACGCAGAAGATTATGATAAAATCAAGCTTGGCGATATGCTTGAACTCCCGAATGTTAAGAACGAAATTGCAAACGGCAAGCAGGTTACTGTTGTAAACAAGACAACAGGCGACACAATTGTTGCTGACTGTGAGCTTTCAGACAGAACAAGAAACATTATCATTGCAGGCGGTCTGCTTGACTACACAAAGGAGAACAGCTGATATGGAAAAAATTAAAATGGTCACTCCTCTCGTAGAGATGGACGGCGACGAGATGACAAGAGTCATCTGGAAACAGATTAAAGACATTCTCATCACACCTTATGTTGACCTCAAAACAGAATATTATGACCTCGGTCTTGAGCACAGAAACGAGACAGACGATCAGGTTACGGTTGACAGTGCCAACGCAACAAAGAAATACGGTGTTGCCGTTAAGTGTGCCACAATCACACCTAATGCCGCAAGAATGACAGAGTACAACCTCAAGAGTATGTGGAAGTCACCTAACGGTACGATTCGTGCTATCCTTGACGGTACGGTATTCAGAAGTCCGATTCTTGTTAAGGGCATTGTTCCCTACATTCCTACATGGAAAAAGCCAATCTGCATTGCCCGTCACGCATACGGTGATGTTTATAAGAACACAGAGATGAAGGTTGAGGCAGGAAGCAAGGCAGAGCTTTGCGTTACAAAGCCTGACGGTACCGAGGAGAGAAGCACAATCTTTGACTTCAAGACTGACGGTATTATTCAGGGTATGCACAACATTGACAAGAGTATCTCATCATTTGCCCGTTCATGCTTTAACTATGCACTTGATCAGAAGCTTGATGTTTGGTTTGCTACAAAGGATACAATCAGCAAAATTTATGACCACAGATTCAAGGACATCTTCAACGAAATCTTTGAGAATGAGTACAAAGAGAAGTTTGAGAACGCAGGTATTACATATTTCTACACACTTATTGATGACGCTGTTGCAAGAGTTATCAGAAGTGAAGGCGGCTATATGTGGGCTTGTAAGAACTATGACGGTGATGTTATGAGTGATATGATTGCAACTGCATTCGGTTCGCTCGCAATGATGACAAGTGTGCTTGTTTCTCCTGACGGTATCTATGAATACGAGGCTGCTCACGGCACAGTTCAGCGCCACTACTACAAGTATCTCAAGGGCGAAGAAACTTCCACAAACTCTGTTGCAACATTGTTTGCATGGACAGGCGCTCTCCGCAAAAGAGGCGAGCTTGACGGCCTTGACGATCTTATGAAGTTTGCAGACAAGCTTGAGGCAGCAACAATCAAGACAATTGAGGACGGCGTTATGACAGGCGATCTCTACGCTATCTCGACACTTGAGAACAAAAAGAAAGTAAACACAGAAGAATTTCTCAAGGCTATTGACGAGCGCCTTGCAGCATCTCTCTGATTTTAAAGTTAAAGGAGCATAGTGAGTAATGTCTAAGAATGACAGTATTTCAATGTCGGTTATCAGGCGTTTGCCAAGATATTACCGCTTTTTATCAGAACTGAATGACCAGAACATAGACAAAATTTCTTCAACTAAGCTTGCACAAATTATGAATGTGACCGCCTCACAGGTAAGACAGGATCTTAACTGTTTCGGCGGATTCGGTCAGCAGGGTTACGGTTACAGCGTAAGTCAGCTGAAAGAGGAAATCAAGAACATTCTCGGTCTTAACAACGATTACAAGGCAATCCTTATCGGTGCGGGTAATCTTGGCAAAGCCGTTGCAATGCATATGAATTTTGAAAAACTCGGTTTTGAGCTTATCGCCTGTTTCGACAACAACGAACAGAAAGTCGGTTCAAAGCTCAACGGAATTACAGTTAAAAACGAAAGTGAGCTTGACGATTTTTGCAATAAAAATCATATTGACACAGCGTTTTTGTGCATTCCACGTGTTTGTGTTGAAAATGTTCTCGATAAGCTATATTCACACGGAATCAAGAACTACTGGAATTTCAGCCACTATGATATAAATGCTCGTTATAATGATACTATGGTAGAGAATGTTCATCTCAGCGACAGCCTTATGACTCTCTGCTACAGAATGAACAACAACTGATAAACCAATGACTCCCCGACAGTTTTTATAAGCTGTCGGGGAGTTTTCCGTTACAAAGCAATAATAACCTTTTTTAGCGATTAAAAGGGCTGACCGTTTAAGGTCAGCCCTCTTTTGCAATTTGTGTTTGTGATTTAAGATTAACCGAGTGTAACCTGCTCAGCGATTGGAGCGTTGGGGTTAGTATCAGGGTTATCTGTGTAGAATGTAAGGTATGTACTGCCCATAACAGCAGAGTCATCAATTACAATCCACATTTCGTTATCTACAAAGCCCTTGTAGTCAATTGTTTGGTTAGTAGCGTTATCGGATACAATTACATTGTATGTACCTGCTCCCTTATATGTGAAGCTGTAATCAAACCAACCGTTTTCACCTTTAGTCATAGGATCACCCGGCCACTCTGACATAAAGTTGCCTGAGTCTTTGCCCTTGAGGTCTGAACCCCATATCCAGAGATATGGCGTCCATGTAAGTGAACCGTTGTGCTTTACGTGAAGTGTGATGTCAAGGCTTGAAGCGATGTAGTAATAGTTTACCTCAGCATCACCGTAAGGAATTAAGCCCGACTGATTTTCCGGCATTCTGT
>ERZ1023650.273-NODE-273-length-10030-cov-12.570025_pt1 | contig 10030 bp, 6 predicted proteins | sample MGYA00380337_ERZ1023650 | MGnify/ENA primary metagenome ERZ1023650 (study PRJEB33179, sample SAMN07449042) | human gut metagenome | biome: Human-gut; feature: Human associated habitat; material: Faeces | host: Homo sapiens | place: India:Kasaragod | collected...
ATTACTTGTTTGCGATAGCAGCCTGAGCAGCAGCAAGACGAGCAATCGGAACACGGAACGGTGAACATGATACATAGTCAAGACCAATCTTGTGGCAGAACTCAACAGAAGAAGGATCGCCGCCGTGCTCACCGCAGATACCAACATGGAGCTTGCTGTTTACAGGCTTACCGAGTTTGATAGCTGTTTCCATGAGCTTGCCAACGCCTGTCTGGTCAAGCTTAGCGAACGGATCGTTCTCGAAGATCTTAGCATCATAGTAAGCGTTGAGGAACTTACCAGCGTCATCTCTTGAGAAGCCGTATGTCATCTGTGTAAGGTCGTTAGTACCGAAGCAGAAGAAGTCAGCTTCCGTAGCGATCTCATCAGCTGTAAGAGCAGCTCTTGGGATTTCGATCATTGTACCAACTTCGTACTTGAGGTCGATGCCTGCAGCAGCGATTTCAGCGTCAGCTGTTTCAACAACAACCTTCTTAACGAACTTGAGTTCCTTAACATCGCATACGAGCGGAATCATGATTTCAGGCTCAACTGTCCAGTCTGCGTGTGCCTTCTGAACATTGATAGCAGCACGGATAACTGCCTTTGTCTGCATCTTTGCAATTTCAGGATATGTTACTGCAAGACGGCAGCCACGGTGACCCATCATTGGGTTGAACTCGTGGAGTGAAGCGATGATTGTCTTAATGTCTTCAACGCTCTTGCCCTGAGCAGCTGCGAGCTTTTCGATGTCAGCTTCCTCTGTAGGAACGAACTCATGAAGCGGCGGATCAAGGAATCTGATTGTTACAGGATTGCCTTCGAGTGCCTCATAAAGAGCCTCAAAGTCGCCCTGCTGATAAGGAAGAATCTTGTCAAGAGCAGCTTCTCTTTCTTCAACTGTATCTGAGCAGATCATCTCTCTGAATGCAGCGATTCTGTCCTCTTCAAAGAACATATGCTCTGTACGGCAAAGACCGATACCTTCAGCACCGAGCTCACGAGCCTTCTTAGCGTCAGCAGGTGTATCAGCGTTTGTTCTAACCTTAAGAGTTCTGTACTTGTCAGCCCAAGCCATGATTCTGCCGAACTCACCTGCGATTGTAGCGTCAACTGTTGGGATAACGCCGTCGTAGATGTTACCTGTAGAACCGTCGATTGAAATGTAGTCACCCTCGTGGAATTCCTTGCCTGCGAGTGTGAACTTCTTGTTAGCCTCGTCCATTGCGATGTCACCGCAACCTGATACACAGCATGTACCCATACCACGAGCAACAACGGCAGCGTGTGATGTCATACCGCCACGAACTGTGAGGATACCCTGTGAAGCCTTCATACCTGTGATGTCCTCAGGTGAAGTTTCAAGACGAACGAGAACAACCTTTTCGCCTTTAGCGTTCCAGTTTTCAGCATCTTCGGCTGTGAATACGATCTTACCGCAAGCAGCACCGGGAGAAGCGCCGAGGCCCTTACCGATTGGTGTAGCAGCCTTAAGAGCAGCAGCATCGAACTGTGGGTGAAGAAGTGTGTCAAGGTTACGAGGATCGATCATTGCAACAGCTTCTTCTTCTGTTCTCATGCCCTCGTCAACGAGGTCACAAGCAATTTTAAGAGCAGCCTGAGCTGTTCTCTTACCGTTTCTTGTCTGGAGCATATAGAGCTTCTTGTTTTCAACAGTGAACTCCATGTCCTGCATATCTCTGTAGTGGTTTTCGAGTGTCTGACAAACATTCTGGAACTGCTCGAAAGCTTCCGGGAACTCTTCAGCCATCTTAGCGATTGGCATAGGAGTACGAACACCTGCAACTACGTCTTCGCCCTGTGCGTTGATGAGGAACTCACCCATGAGCTTCTTCTCACCTGTAGCAGGATCTCTTGTAAATGCAACACCTGTACCGCAATCGTCACCCATGTTACCGAATGCCATTGACTGTACGTTAACGGCAGTACCCCATGAATAAGGGATATCGTTGTCACGACGGTAAACGTTTGCACGAGGGTTGTCCCATGAACGGAATACAGCCTTAACTGCGCCCATGAGCTGTTCCTTAGGATCGTCAGGGAAGTCCTGACCGATTTTCTCTTTGTATTCAGCCTTAAACTGGCCTGCAAGCTCCTTAAGATCGTCAGCTGTAAGCTCTACGTCATAAGTAACGCCTCTCTCAGCCTTCATCTTGTCGATGAGCTCTTCAAAATATTTCTTACCTACTTCCATAACTACATCGGAATACATCTGAATGAATCTTCTGTAGCAGTCCCAAGCCCAACGAGGGTTGTTTGACTTCTTAGCGATAACTTCAACAACATCTTCGTTAAGACCGAGGTTAAGGATTGTATCCATCATACCCGGCATTGAAGCACGAGCACCTGAACGAACTGAAACGAGGAGGGGGTTCTCCTTGTCGCCGAACTTCTTGCCTGTGATCTCTTCCATCTTTACGATGTACTCGTTAATCTGACCCTGAATTTCAGCGTTGATTTCTTTGCCGTCCTCATAATACTGAGTACAAGCTTCTGTTGTAATTGTGAAGCCCTGTGGTACAGGAAGTCCAAGACCTGTCATTTCTGCAAGGTTGGCACCCTTACCGCCGAGGAGCTCACGCATGTTAGCATTACCTTCTGTAAAAAGGTAAACCCATTTGTTTGCCATAACTGGTAATCCTCCTAAAAATAATAGATTTAAGATATACGGCTGTGGCAGACTTACCCCTTGGTAAAACCTGCCTGCTTGTATAAGCCTATCGAATATTATAACAAACTTTGGTCAAAATAGCTATATTTTTTTCAAATTTTTTTCTTATAAAAAACAGGTTTTATTTTCGACAATATTGTATAAATCGTTTAAAATGCCTTTTTTTGCCCGATTTTTGTAATTTTCTCTTGAAATTTGTAATTTTTGTGAGATAATATTATGGTATGGACGAGTGCCTTGTGACAGGACTGTCTGCATCTTTGTTGTTTTGTCACAGATAAAAGGAGAAAAAATGAAGAATTGTGCCGTTATCCTCGCAGGCGGCGAGGGCAAAAGAATGAAATCCGACAAACCGAAAACATTGTCGGAGGTACTCGGCAAGCCGATGCTCTGCTGGGTTATGTCGGCTTTAAGGAAAGCCGGTATTGACGACATCTGTGTTGTCAAGGGCTTTAAAAAAGAGTGTGTCGAAGAGTATCTTTCAACCCTCGATTTTTCCGTTGAAAGCGTGTTTCAGGCTGAAAGACTCGGAACAGGCCACGCTGTGATGATGGCAAAGGATTTTCTTAAAAAGCACAGCGGCAATGTTGTTATTCTCAACGGCGACGCTCCGTTTATGGACAGCAAGACTATTGAGGATTCTTTAAAGGCTCATATTGAGAACGATTGTGCCGCAACGGTTATTTCCGCAAAGGTTGACGATCCGACAGGTTACGGCAGAATTGTCCGTGACGAAAACGGAAATCTGCGTGCAATTGTTGAGCAGAAAGACGCTGATGAGGAAACTCTCAAAATAAATGAAGTAAACTCGGGCGGTTTCTGGTTTGATTGTCAGCTTCTTCTTTCGGTTCTCGACAGAATCAAGTCGGATAACAGCGCAAAGGAATATTATCTTCCCGACGCAATCAAGCTTTTGCTTGAGGACGGAAGAAAGGTCGGAGCATTCACGGCTCAGTGCAGTGACACTGTTTTGGGTGCAAATGATCCGGCTCAGCTTGAACAGCTTAACGAAATTGCAAGAGCAAAGGGTTACAGCTGTTAATTGCTCGGTTAATCATTGGTAAACATATACTACACACATTAAAATTCAAAGGAGTTATTGCAATGAATTTTCACGGTAAGGACATTAAAATTTTCACCGGCAGTTCAAATGTTGATGTAGCTCAGGGAATTGCAGGCTGTCTTGGTCTGCCGCTTGGTAAGAGTGACTGTACACAGTTCTCAGACGGCGAAATCTCTGTTTCTCTTCACGAATCTGTTCGTGGCAGCGACTGCTTTATTGTTCAGTCAACCTGCGCTCCCGTCAACGACAATCTTATGGAAATGCTCATAATGATTGATGCCATGAAGCGTGCATCTGCTGCAAGAATCACAGTTGTTATGCCATACTTCGGCTATGCAAGACAGGACAGAAAAGCTAAGGCAAGAGATCCGATCTCGGCTAAGCTTTGTGCAGACATCATCACCTGTGCAGGTGCTGACCGTGTGCTTACAATGGATCTTCACGCAAATCAGATTCAGGGCTTCTTCAACATTCCTGTTGACCACCTTCAGGGCGCATCACTTCTCGCAAACCATATGAGAGAGAAAATCGGTGGCAACAATGATGATTATATCGTTGTATCTCCCGACCTCGGTTCTGTAACTCGTTCAAGAAACTTCGCTTCAAAAATCGGCACAGGTCTTGCTATTATCGACAAGAGAAGACCAAAGGCTAATGTTTGTGAGGTTATGAACATCATCGGTGACGCAAAGGGTAAGAAGGTTATCCTCGTTGACGATATGATCGACACAGCAGGTACTCTCTGCAATGCCGCTAACGCTATTGTTGAAAAGGGCGGTGCAACAGAGGTTTACGCTTGTGCTACTCATGCAGTTCTTTCCGGCCCTGCAATCGAGAGAATCCAGAACAGCGCAATCAAAGAAGTTGTTCTTCTTGACACAATTCCTGTTCCGAAGGAAAAGATGATTGACAAGTTCACAATTCTTCCTGTTGCTCCTACATTTGCAGAGGCTATCGCAAGAATCTACAACGACAAGCCGTTCACAGCCGCTTTCGGTTGATAGGCGAACAATTTAATTATGTAATTAAACAGGCGGGTTTTAACTAACCCGCCATTTCGCGGTTTTACTGCAAATTTTTCAGGAATAAAACGGTACAATATGTGAGGGTGATTTAATTTTGTTTGGTATAGTTTACGGCTCCGATTCAGATAACAAAATAATGAACCGCTTTGTCGATGAGTACGAAGTGTGGTGCAATGAGGGCAAAAATCCGGATATTGCGTCAATCGACCTCGACTTTGCGCTTGACCTGCAAAAGAAAAGACTTGACGAAAAGGGTGTAAAGATTCAGACCGCTTTTACCGATAAGGAAACGGTGAAGGATGAAACTCCGGTAAATGCTTGTACTGCCTACGATATGGGCGAATGTAAGAGTAACATTGCGTCAAAGACATATGAGGTTACGGAGAAATACTTTAAAGACGGAAAGAAAAAGAAAAAAATCAAGGACAGATTTTTCTTTTACACAATGATTACAAGGCTTGAAAACCAAAATTCCGAGGTTGCGTGTTCGTGTCCGAACTGCGGTGCGGTAAGCAGTGTAAGAGAGCTTCTCAACGGTTGTAAAAACTGCAAAACTCGCTTTATTATGGACGATTTGTTCCCGAAGGTTACAAACTTCTACTTTGTAAAAACCTATTCGCTTGCGAACAAGTCAACGAAAAAGGTGCTTGCACCGTACCTTCTCGGCGGAATTGCCGCCGTTGCGGCATTTACGGTATGGGTGGTTGTAAAGGACGGAACTTTTGATCCCGCAACCGCAAATATGGTCTATGAAATCGGCGTAAGAGCAATCCCCGTACTGCTCGGCGGACTTTTGGCGGGGTACCTTGCATGGGCATTAAAAACGCTTTTCGGACTTTTTGTCGGTGCGGCAAAGAGCATTCCTATGATAGGTCCGCACTTCAATTGTCAGAAAAGACTTCCGTGGCTTATGAAAGAAGTTAATCCCAACTTCTCATATGAATACTTTATCGGCAAGGTGCTTGCTTTGCTCAAGATTATGATTTTCAGCGATGATTACACAAACCTCGCAGTCTATGAGGGCAATCCGATGAAAAATCCTTTCGGAGATATTGTTGACGTCAAGTACAGAGGAGTGTCAAAGCTTAATTCATTCAATGTCACAAACGGCTGTTGCTATGTTGATATGACCGTTTACGCAACGACCGTGAAAAACAAAAATTCTTCATTTAGGGTTAAAAACGAAAAGTTCAGGCTTACCGTTTGCAGAAGTGTGAACGCCATGGATGACGGAGTTTTCACAATGAAAAAAGTAACCTGTAAAAGCTGCGGCGCAAGCTTTGATGCAACAAGAGAACGCAACTGCCCGTATTGCGGAAATCCTTATCATCTCTGCAACGATGACTGGGTTGTTGTAAGCTTCGGAAAAGGTTAATTTAAATTTCAGAATACATATAATATAAATAAGAGGGAAACTGATATGTTCGGAAAAAACAAATCAACGGGGTCGGTTGAGTACATTGTAGTCGGACTCGGCAATCCCGACAGAAAATACGAAAACACCCGTCACAACGCAGGCTGGCTTGCAATTGACCGCATTGCCGACAAGCTCGGTTGTGATGTGAACAAAATAAAATACAAAAGCTTTATCGGCACTTGCACTGTAAACGGCGCAAAAGTTATGCTGATGAAACCCACAACATATATGAACAACAGCGGTCAGGCAGTTGTTGAGGCGATGAACTTCTACAAAATCCCACCCGAAAATGTCATTGTAATTTTTGATGACATCTCGCTTGATGTCGGAAAAATGCGTATCCGTTCAAAGGGCAGTGACGGCGGTCAAAGGGGAATGCGCAGTATAATCTATCTCAGCGGAAGCGATAAATTCCCCCGCATCAAGGTTGGCATAGGTGCAAAGCCAAATCCCGACTGGGACCTTGCCGACTGGGTGCTTTCAAAGTTCACTCCCGATGAAATGAAAAAGCTTGATGAAATTTTTGACAATGCCGAAAAAGCAATCGAGCTGATTATTGACGGCAAAACCGACCGTGCTATGAATTTGTTCAACTGAAAAGGGACAAAGAAATGAATAATCTCAACTTTCTTGTTGATGTCCTCAAAGAGTCACCCGTTTTCAAAACGCTTGAAAAAAATGTCAAGCCGGGCAGAACGGTCTGTGCTTCGGGACTTTCAACAATTAACAAATCAAATATTATCTATGCGCTGTGCCGCCTTAAAGGCGTCACGGCATTTTGTCTTGCCTCCGATGAAAAAGAGGCGCAGACTCTGTGCAACGACCTTTCGTGTATGGGACTGCGTGCCTATGTTTATCCTGTGCGTGACTTCAACTTTCTCGACTTTCAGAGCCGTTCGCACGAGTACGAGCACGCAAGACTTAAAGTTTTGCTCAAACTTCTCAACCACGAATGTGATGTTGCAATTGCGTGTGTTGATGCGGCGGCACAGCTCACCGTTCCGAGAAATGTGCTTGAACAGTCGGTTATTGAATTTGAAGAGGGCAGGGAGCTCTCACTTGAAAAGGCGACAAAGGCGCTTACTCTGCTCGGCTACGAACGCTTTGATGCGGTAGAGGGCAGCGGTCAGTTTTCGCTGAGAGGCGGTATCCTCGACTTTTTTATGCCCGACAGCGACTACCCCGTGAGATGTGAATTTTGGGGCGATGAAATTACCGACCTCAGCTATTTTGACATTGAAACACAGAGAAGATTTAAAAAGGCTGACAAAATTACGCTTTCGCCCTCAACCGAAATCGTAATTGAGGACAGAGCCGCCCTTGCAGATAAAATTGAACACAAGGCAAAGCTCCTCCGTTCCAAGAACAGCGCCAAAGCCAAGGAAAAACTTTTTTCAGAGGCAGAGCTTATCCGCAGCGGCGCAATGATTGCCAATGCGGACAAATTTATCAATCAGATTTACGATAAACCGGAGTCGCTTTTTGATTATCTCGACAGAAACACCCTCGTTTTTGCGTCCGAATTTACTGCAATTCAGGAACGGGGAAAGTCAATGGACTTTATCAGCAATGAAACCCTTATGCAAGGCTTTGAGGACGGAACTCTTTGCAGAGGTTTTGACCGCTTTGCGCTCACATTCAACGAATGTACCGAGTTTTTGCAAAGTCACGGAACAATCGTGCTTGAAAACTTTGTTCACGGAAGTATGCCTATCAAGCTGTCGGAAATCATCAGCTTTTCAACAAAACAGCTCTCGGCATGGGGCGGTTCGTATAAACAGCTAAAAGAAGATGTTGACGGACTTTTTACCCCCGAAAGCAAGGGCGTTATATTTGCAGGAACAGAAAGAGCCGCCAAAAATCTTTGCGACACCTTTAACGCAGACGGCATAAACGCTGTTTACAGCGAGGGTGCGGATAAGATTTCAAAGGGCGAATTGCTTGTTATGCAGGGCGCTTTGAGTGCAGGCTTTGAGTATCCGTCACAAAAGTTTTTTGCAATAACTTACAGTCAGGTTTCGTACCGTCCCGAAAAGTCCAAAAAGAAGAAAAAAAAGACGGGACAGGAAATTTACAGCCTTTCCGAGCTTACTCCGGGCGATTATGTTGTACACAATGTTCACGGTATCGGTGTGTTCGGCGGTATAAGAAAAATTGATACTCACGGAGTTATAAAGGACTATATCAAGATTGACTACGCAAAGGGCGATGTGCTTTATGTGCCTGTCACACAGCTTGATATGGTTGCAAAATATATAGGCCCGAAAGAGGATTCAAGGGTTAAGCTTAGCCGACTCGGTTCGGGCGACTGGCAAAAGGCAAAGGCAAGGGTTAAAACCTCTGTCAAGGACATTGCCAAGGAGCTTATTGAGCTTTACTCACAGCGTATGAAAGCCAAGGGCTATGCCTTTTCGGCTGATAACGAGTGGCAGAGAGATTTTGAACTCAGCTTTGAATATGACGAAACTCCTGACCAGCTGCGGTGTTGTGAGGAAATCAAGCATGATATGATGCGTTCGTCGCCGATGGACAGACTTCTCTGCGGTGATGTCGGATTCGGCAAAACAGAGGTTGCACTCCGTGCCGCCTTTAAGTGTATTGCAGATTCAAAGCAATGCGCATTGCTCTGCCCCACAACAATTCTCGCATGGCAGCATTATCAGACGGTAATCAAGCGTTTTGAGGGCTATCCCGTTCGTGTGGAGCTGCTTTCAAGATTCCGTACAGCGAAACAGCAGAAAGAAATTCTCCAAAAGCTAAAGCGAGGAGAAATTGATATGGTTGTCGGAACTCACAGACTTGTGCAGAAGGATGTTGAATTCCGTGACCTCGGACTTGCAATCATAGATGAGGAACAGCGTTTCGGTGTTGCTCAAAAGGAGAGGTTTAAGGAACTGTGCAAAAATGTCGATGTGCTTACGCTTTCGGCTACTCCTATTCCGAGAACCCTCAATATGGCGATGAGCGGTCTGCGTGATATGAGCGTTATCGAAGAAGCGCCGACAAACCGTCAGCCTGTTCAGACCTATGTGCTTGAACACGATGATGCGGTTATCAACGAGGCAATCCGCCGTGAGCTCCGCCGTGGCGGTCAGGTGTTCTATCTTCACTAGAATGTTGTAACAATTTCTTCATGTGACGCAAATTTTCAGGACGCTGTTCCCGAGGCAAATATCGCAATCGGTCACGTCAAAATGAAAGAGGGCGAACTCAGCGAAGTTTGGCGACAGATGCTTGAACAGGAGATTGATGTGCTTGTCTGCACGACAATTATCGAAACGGGTGTCGATTTGCCGAATGCCAACACCCTTATTATAGAAAATGCCGACTGTATGGGACTTTCGCAGTTGCATCAGCTCAGAGGCCGTGTGGGCAGAAGTTCACGAAGGGCATATGCCTACTTTACCTTCAGACGGAACAAGGTTCTCACGGAGATTCAGCAGAAAAGGCTTGCCGCAATCAGGGAATTTACAGAATTCGGCAGCGGCTTCCGCATTGCAATGCGTGACCTTGAACTGCGAGGTGCGGGCAATATTATGGGCGCACAGCAGCACGGTCATATGGAGTCGGTCGGTTACGATATGTATCTCAAGCTTCTTGATGAGGCAGTAAGTGAGGAAAAGGGCGAGAAAAATACTGCCAAGGATCTTGACTGTCTTATTGACATTTCGGTTGACTCTCACATTCCCGAAAGCTATGTCGAAAGCCTTACGCTCCGCCTTGATGTTTACCGCAGAATTGCTGATATTCGCAGTAATGAGGATGCAGACGATGTTATCGACGAGCTTCAGGACAGATTCGGCAAGATTCCGAACTCGGTTCTCGGACTTATCGACATTGCCCTTGTGCGTAAC
>ERZ1023650.294-NODE-294-length-9492-cov-10.525909_pt1 | contig 9492 bp, 8 predicted proteins | sample MGYA00380337_ERZ1023650 | MGnify/ENA primary metagenome ERZ1023650 (study PRJEB33179, sample SAMN07449042) | human gut metagenome | biome: Human-gut; feature: Human associated habitat; material: Faeces | host: Homo sapiens | place: India:Kasaragod | collected...
CTGTTGTTTTTGCCCTGGTTATTATCCCATTTTCTCCTAATATAAAATTAAGGCTTACTCCTGCAAGTATTAGCAAAATTATAATTGTAATTACCTTAATCTTTCACATTATATATTATTTAATTCAATTAAAGTCTTACTTTAAAATAAAAATTAATACAAATTTATATCAAATCTGTACTAATTTTTATTATAATAAACCCTATTGTTTTTCGTTTAATATCCTTTCCACTTCTTTTATTTCTAATTCAACTGCCTTTGCTATCTGCTGTGTTGATAAATTCATTAATTTTAAACGACGTATAACTTTTTCCTGGTTTTCTTTTATTCCAGCAATTCTTCCAATAGCTCGTCCTTCAGCTTTTCCTTCTTCAATTCCAGCTTTCCTTTGCTTTCTCATTTCATTATTAATAATGCTTGTCATGTTTTTTATTTATATGTATTTCTGAATTATACTTTTCGGCATCTTCTTTCAAAATATTATTATAATTACTCTCTTTTGAATTCTTTGAATTATCTTGTGCATTTCCGCTTTCTTCATTTTCGATATCTTCCATTAAAATTTCTTCGCATCTTTTTATTATTCTGTCAATTTTGTCTTTATTTTTCACATAAAATTCTGCGGTGTAGCACATTATATCTTTTCCATCTCTTGTTTTTAGCCCTGATGGCACATACATGTTCTCTTTTTTCATTCATTCTTCTCCTTAATTATACATTATTGTTTACTTATAGGTCAATATTTTATTTAAGATATTTTACTTTTCATCTGATTTATTTACAATCTACAGTTTAAAACTAATTTACAACAGCCCTTTTCATATAACTTCATAAAGACTGCTAATAAAACATTTATTATATACGTACCAATGATTGTATTGTTTTTAGAATAAATAACCTTGATATTAAGTATCTTTGAAATAATCTTGTAATATTATAATACCATATAATTCCAATTACAATAACAATCGTTCGACTAACTTTTACAATTAAACTAGAAATTCTACAAATACATAAAAGAAAACAAGCAGATGTACAATATTGTATATTTCTCACATTTACTTGCTTTCATATTAAAAGTCATTATTATATAGTTTAATATCTGAACTATTAAAATTTCTCCTTACCACTTATGCAGCCTACACAGTTGCACACTATATAATGCACTCGTTATTTAAGGTCGATTTCTATTTTAAATTCCATGCTCCACTTGAATCTTTTGTCCCTGTAAAAAAACTTGAATATATGGTTACAACAGGTCGTAAACTATTATTACCAAAATTATCAAGTGGCTCTGAGTCATATAACTGCCACACATCTATTTTTGATCCCGATACAAATCTTACATAAAAATCTGCGCAACTTGAAAAAGTTCCTGTTGCACGTGCTGCAACCCAGTAACTTGATCCACTATTTAATACCTTATATGCTTCTCCATAATTTGTACTATTTATTTCAATTTCGTATTTTGTTTGCGTTATTGTTAAACCTTTTGTTGCTTGCCCTTTTGAGCCATCTGTTGTTGGCTCTGTTGTTGCTATTTTTTTACTTTCATCAAACGGGTCATTTCCTTTTGTTATATCTGGTTTTATTACACTTGTGGTATTTATTCCTGCACCTTTTTGATTTTTTAACGATATTGGATAATATGTCTTAGTCCCTGTATACGTTTTTGTTTTTCCATATTGTATTGAACCTGAGTTTACACCAACATATGAGTTTCTAGCATTTATTCCTTTAGTTGTTAAATGTTTTTCCATATCCAATAAATTAATATTTCTTGCACTCACTCCTAAACTTTTATTACTATATTGTGATTTACATATATCATTCATTAAATATGGGCCATTATTATACCCTAATATACCATTAAGACCAAGTCCTTCTCCTACAATTTTTTCACTTATTAAGTCAATACTTCCGGTACTCTTATTTACATTTAGTACTCTCCACTTTACTCCTTTTGTTTGTGAAATTGTTTGGTTGCTACGATTACCACTATATTTTGATTGTACAATATAGTTTCCTGCTGTATCATATTTATAGTTTATGTAATCTCCTATTTTTAGACTTTTTATTGTTGTTCTTACAGTTGCCTTATACGTTGCTGTTTTCTCGTTGTAATTTGTGCTTGCTGCACTTTTTACTGTTATTGTTGCTGTTCCTGCTGTTGTACCAGATTTTACTGTTACCTTGTTTCCACTTATGCTTACAGTAGCAACATTTGTATTACTTGATGTTACGCTTAATGTTCCTGTATTTCCACCTACTGTAAAACTGGTACTATTTGGATACTCCAATGTTCCACTAGTTGCTGATAATATTAAATTTCCATTTGCCTTATTTACCTTTACAGTTTCCGTTGTTGTTTGTGTTTTATATCCTGCTTTGCTTGCTTTTACTGTTACTGTAAATGATGATGTATTTGTTATTGTTGGCATTGTTTCACTATATGTATTTCCATCTAATGAATATTCCAATTTTGCATCACTTGGATTTACATCTACTTGTGTAATTGCATTGTGGGCTTGTCCATCATAAGTTCCTTCATATGGTGTTACTGATAAACTAATTGTGCCATTTTCAACTGTTGCTACATGTATCACTTTATTTTCTGCATATTCTCCATTTGCGGAACTTTTTACTATAATATTTGCCTTTCCTGCTATTGTTCCCGGCATTACTGTTACTACATTTTCATCTATACTTGCAGTCACTATATTTGGAGCATCTGAATTTACTGTTAGCTCTCCTCCAGAAGCATTATTGGTTACTGTAAATGTACCACTTTCTGGGTATATATATGTTCCATTGTATTTTGATAATGCTAAATCATCCCCTTTAGCAATACCTTCATATGTTATTTCTACATCTCCATTTTCTTTATCTTTTACTAAAAATTTGTGTTCATCATTTATTATTATCTCGGCTGTCTTATCATCTATTTTTTCTTTTGAACTTAAATCATATCTCTTTTTGCCTTTACTTATTTGGTCAAGATAACTATCTAAATCCACTTTTCTATTTTCGACTTGTATATCTACTTTTTCAAGTTCTAGTGCCTCTTTTATTGTTGCTATTGTTTGAATTTTTCCTGTTGTTTTTGCCCTGGTTATTATCCCATTTTCTCCTAATATAAAATTAAGGCTCACTCCTACAAGTATTAGCAAAATTATAATTGTAATAACCATTGCAATTAATGTAATTCCCTTTGTCTCTTTTGTTCTCATATTTTCCATCCCTTCGTGCTATCCATTAAGTTATTTACTTAATGATAATATAAAAACAAGAGGTTTTCTTTACGATTAGCATATTCTAGCTTTTTATAGATACTAAGTTTCTGGCATTTTAAGAACATTTTCACTATGCAAAAAAATTTGCTGTAACTATTGATTTTTTATGTTTTATTGGTATAATTAAATTATAAAATTTTTTCATTAAGTAAATAAATTAAACATATTTTTTATAAAATAAAAAATAACTAAACTATCCATAATATAGTTTAATTATCTTTTTAACTTATTTTTTTGCTATTAATGCTTTTATTTTTATCCCTTGTTCTTTAAACATTTTCTCATGTTCTGTTTCTATATTTCTGTCTCCATTCCAGAAATCTTGCTCATTTGCCAAATCATATGTCACTTTTTCAATTTCGAATCCCGCTTCTTTAAAATACAGCAAACTTTCAGTAAACAAGTTATCATCGTCAGTCTTAAAATATATTTTTCCACCATCTACTAAAAATTGTTTATATTTTTCCAATTGCCTTGTATGAGTTAATCTTTTCTTGTGATGTTTTCCTCTTGGCCAGGGATTGCAAAAATTTATGTATATTCTATCTATTTTATCATTTTCATCAAATACATTTAAAATTCTATCTATATCATACCTAGAAATTAATACATTGTTTATCTCTTCATTTTTCTCGGCATATACTTCTTCGATATTTCTTTTAGCAAGTCCTAGCATAGCATCTACTAAATCTATTGCAATATAATTAATATTTAGATTTTCGCTCGCAATTTGTGATATGAATCCACCTTTTCCACAGCCTAGTTCTACATATAAAGGGCTATTATTTTCAAATAAAGTTCTCCACTTACCTTTATATTTTTCAGGTTCATCTATATAAAATTTACTTGCTTCTAATTCTGGTCTTGCCCATTTCTTAAAACGTATTCTCATAATTGTTCCAACTTTCTAATTAAATTTCTTTCATATTATACACAATAACTTAATAGAAATCAATATTCGCCCAAAAAGGGGCGTCCCTATTGGGCGAAATTTTTCATTTATTTCACATATTCATTTAAAGGTTTTACTCTATATTCTAAGTCTCCTAATTTTTCTGTTGTTACATATCCTGCTTGTGCATTTATTACATCTGGAATTCTGTTTACTACCGAGGCACATGTTAGTTCAACTGTTGCAGGTTTTGCAACTGTAATTGTTGTATCTGGCTCCCCATATACTGTCCACTCATTTTTGTCGTACTCTTCTGGAGAATATACTTTTCCTATACACTCGCTTTCTATTGTTATTCCTTCTTCTGTCTGTGTTGTTACAACAGCACTCATTCCGGTTGCATCTCCTGCTTTTACTGTTGTACCTAATGTTGATGAATATATGTCTTCTTTATATGTTGTCGGTATTGTTTTTTGTGTTTGAGATTTTACTGTTAATCCTAATTTTGAACATAACCAACCATTTACGTTCCACATATATGAAGGAAGATATTCTCCTGATTCGATTATTTTTTGTCTTTCTTCATCACTTATCCTATCAACTGAAGCAACTTGCTTATCAAATTCATCAAGTGTCAATCCTGAGCCATGAGCTTTTGCTAAAGCTATTCCATAGTCTTCTACATTGTAGCTTGAGCTTCCTTTTATTTTAGTTATTCTTTGTGTAGAACCCGCTATAGAAGTAATTAGTTGGCCCCAATATATATCTTGATATCCGCTTCCTGTAATTGTGCATCCAGTTTGTTTTGCTAAATCGTCAATCTCTTTTGTAACTTGAGGGTTTGAGTTCCATGGGAAGAATGCTTCTTCACATGTAGTAATTGCATTTACACCTAATTTTGCACATAACATCAATGCATCTTTAACGTCGTTTAATAAGCTCATTGTCGTAACAATTGCAATATCTGGTTTTAAAGTTCTTATTGTCTCTTCTGCATTCTCTAGTGCTGTAACTTTAATACCCATTTCTGTTTTTCCCATTATTGTTCCAATATCTTTTCCAATTACATTGGGATTAACATCTATTGCTCCAACAACTTCTCCTCCTTTTTCAAGAACGTAACGCATTGTGTAAACAGCCATCTTTCCTGTTCCAAACTGAATTACTCTAACTTTTCTGTCCATAAATAATCTTTCCTTTCTGTAAGGCAAATTTGGTTGGAAAAGAATTAAATTTTGGCAAGGAAAACAAATTTACAAGGCAAGGACGCATACTTTCTGTATGTAACCGCGTTGTAAATGAAGTTTGACGTAGCCAAAATTGTAATTATTTTTCAACCCGACCTCCTATAATTTAACTTTTATATAATTATTATAACTTAATATAAATATTATATACTTTTAAAATGTAGTAAAATTCTTAAAAAATTTAATAATGCCCTGAAAAATCCCAATTATTATATCTGTAATTATCTTTACTATCAAATTTGTATTATATAAATTTATCATATATTCATGCGTTGGTGGAATTAGCCATAGTACGCCTACTATTATTACTAACACTCCAATTACTAATATAACAGTTAAGAAGTCTTTAAATGTCCATTTATGTTTTATTTTATATCCCAAACTTCTAAAATAATCTTCATATTGTTTTCTATATTCTGCATTTGCTTCTTTTTGAACTTCTTTCATAATCTTACGTTGTTCTTTTTTACTTAAATTTGCATACGCTTTTCTCCAATCAAAATCTTGATTATTGTAATTGTTCTCACTTATTGGCTCTGTATTAATTGAATTGTTAACCTTCATATCACTTTCATATTTTACATTTTGAGTACCAGAATTATTCTGATAATTTATATATTCTTCTTGTTTTTTGCGTTCATCTTCTGCTTCAAGTTTTTCATCATATTCTTTACGTTTTTGCTCGTCACTTAAAACATCATATGCTTCATTAATCTCTTTCATTCTTTTTTCTGCAATCTCTTTATTTTCAGCAGTTTGCAAGTCTGGGTGGTATTTTTTTGCCAGTGTTTTGTATGCTTTTTCAATAACTTCTTTAGACGCTTTTCGGCTTACTTCCAATATATCATATAATGTTTCCACATTTCCTCCAAAATTTTTAATATATTGTAAGTATATCATAGTTAAAAATTAATGTACAGAAGTTTTATTAAATAAAAAATCGTCCAACAGAAAATATGTTTTTACTCTTCTACTAATTCTTGTTTATATTTTATAAATTTTCTATTTCCTGTTCAGTTAACCCAGTTATTCTACTTATATCTTTTATGCTCATTTCTCTTTTAAGTTTTTTGGCAATTTGAATGATCCCCTGTTTGAATCCTTGTTCAAGTCCTTGTTCAATTCCTTGTTCGAGTCCAGCTTTTCTTTGCTTTCTTATTTCTCTATTAATTATTCTTGATGCATTTGTCATAATTTCGTCTCTCCCTTCTATATTTCTTATTTTTTCTATAAATTCATTCATTATATTTTTATCTTTTGTTTCACTCAATTCATACTTTATCAATTTTTCCAATTGTAAATTATCAAAAGTATTTTTTTCTTTTTGAATATTTATTATATCTTCTATATTTTTATACAATTCTTCTTTATTTTTAGATTTTTCTATTAGCATTGCTTTAGAAATTATTAGATTATCTTCCAATAATTTTTCTTTGCTAAATTTATTAGCATCTATCAAGGTGTACTCCAACCAATTTTCTTGATATCCTTCTATTTTTTCTTCAATATCATTTATTGATAGCTTTTTCCATTTTCTTTTTCCTGTATACAATACTATTGGTATTACTGTAGGAATTTTGTAGCCTTGTTCTTTAAATCTCTTTTTATCTATTGCAGACTCTATTATGGCACATTTGTAACGTAATATTCTATACAGCATTTTTATATCTACACTTGACTGATGCTCTATTAATATAAATGCGTTTTTATTCTTTATTTTATATACAATATCTGCTTCTATATTGTTAAACTCCGATGTTCTAAATTCTTTTTCGTATTTTTCTATGTCATCTTCTATTAAATTTAAATGCAAAAAGCTATTTATAAATTCGACTGTTTCCTTTTTGTCAGATAGTATTTCTTTAAACATTTTATCATGTTTTTTATTTATACTATATTTTTCTGAACTCTCTTTTAAAATATTTTTATTTTCTCTTTGTTTTTCTTCTTCATCTTCCTCTATTATAATATCTGCATATTTTTTTAGCATTTTATTTATCTTTTCCTTATTTTGCAAATAAAATGCTCCATTAAAACCCATAATATCTTTTCCATCTACTGTTTTCAATCCAGTTGGAACATACATTTCTTCTATATTCAATCATCTTCCTCCTTATTATATAATCATTTTACTTATAGGTCAATATTTTTTATAAATATAACTTCTTGGGTATTATTTAAGAACAAATTTCTTTCGCTATAGCGAATTTTTGAATAAATTTTTTATAAAATAACTTTAAATTTAATAAAATTATATTACCATTTAAAGCAAAAATCAATTACAATCGTTCGACAAAATTCTAGTAATTATTTAAAAGCAATTAGTAAATCATTTTTCTTTAACTCTTGATTTTCTACATTTCTATGATATAATACAATCTATCAAACGCCTGCATTTATGGCGAATTTTAGTATGGAGTTGAATTAATTTGAAATTAGCGTCAGATGATGAAACATTAGCCGAGAACAAAGTCTTAATATTGTATGCACTTAACAAAGCTAATAAACCACTAACCAATGATGTATTATATAAAATAGTATTAGCTGCAGCTAATATGAATTATTTTTATTTCCAACAATTTATGTTAGATTTAATTGAAGTTGGATATATTTGTTCTTTCCAAAAGGAAGATCAAACTTTATATCAAGTAACTGAAAGTGGTAGAAGAACCTTAGATTTAACTTTAGATTTGCTTCCTGGAATAATAAAATTAAAGGCAGATACAAACTTAAAACCAATTATAGATAGTTCAGAAGAAGAACAATCTATTGTGGCAGAATACACCCCACTTAGCGAAAATCATTACATTATAACATGTAAAGTTGTAGAAAATAACGAAACCGTATTTGAAGTAAAAACATTTGCAGGTTCTCGAGAACAAGCAAAAGATATAGTCGATAACTGGCAAAATAATGCAGATACAATTTACCCTAAAATATTGGATATATTAACGCAAAAATAAAAACAAAATTCATTTTATTAAAAATAAGATTAAGCTCGCCTCTCAAGGAGTCCAAGCGTACTTCCACAAAAGCTTTGTACCGTATTTTTTAATGAAATGAATTTTGTTTTTTATTTATTATTCGCCTGAATGTTTCTTTTTATATAATCATTCGCCCAAAAAGTGGCGTCCCTATTGGGCGAAGTTTTTATTTTACATATTTTCTTGCATTGTTCATTTTTACAAATTCTTCTATTAATTCATCTTCTGTAAATGTTTTCTTTTCTCCTGTTTTAGTGCTTTCTATTTCGAAGCTTCCTTCTTGAGCCTTGTTTCCAAGTACAAGCATGTATGGTGTTCCAAACATGTAGCAATCTTTTATTTTTGCACCTAACATTCCTTGAGCTCTATCGTCTATTATAGCTGGAACTCCAGCTTCCATTAATTTGTTGTAAATTTTTTCTGCAACTTCCTTTTTATCGTCTACTGCAACTATTTGTAATAAGTATGGTGCAATACTTACTGGTAATGAAATTCCCATTGGCTCTCCGTTTTTTCCGTTTACAACATTTTCTTCGTAAATTGTTGCAACTGTTCTGCTTACTCCTATTCCATAGCATCCCATGTATAGTAATTGCTCGTTTCCATCTTGATCTATGTATTTTGCGTTCATAGACTCTGTGTATTTTGTTCCTAATTGGAAGATGTGTCCTAATTCTATTGATTTTTTAGCTTCTACGTTTTCTTTATCTTGAACTCCGTATTTTTCTCTTAGATATTCGTCTGCATCTTCTCTTTCTAGAATTTCTGTGTTAAATGCTACCCCTGTTGCCTTATCTACTAATATTGTGTCTTCTCCAATTGGTGCTTCTAACATGAATTCTTCTGATAAGTTTCCACCCATTGCTCCGCTATCTGCTGCAACTGGTTTTGCATTTAGTCCTAATATTTCAAATATTTCTAAGTATGCTTTTCTAATTTTTTGGTATGTTTTAGCGCATTCTTCTGCATTCAAATCAAAGCTGTATGCATCCATCATTGGGAATGTTTTTCCTCTTAATAAATATCCTCTTGTACGAATTTCGTTTCTGTATTTTTCTCCAATTTGATATAGTGTA
>ERZ1023650.296-NODE-296-length-9436-cov-11.206694_pt1 | contig 9436 bp, 7 predicted proteins | sample MGYA00380337_ERZ1023650 | MGnify/ENA primary metagenome ERZ1023650 (study PRJEB33179, sample SAMN07449042) | human gut metagenome | biome: Human-gut; feature: Human associated habitat; material: Faeces | host: Homo sapiens | place: India:Kasaragod | collected...
AGATACAATGGAACAAGTAAGAATTGATATTTCTGAAATAGAAAACTGGTTACAAGAAAAGATGGAATTTTAAAAATGTAATTAAAATATAGCAATAAAAGTACTAATTCATAGAAAATTTGAAACATGCTTTGTAAAATGAAATTAAGAGTATAACAAAGTAATGAAGTAATATTTTAAAGTATGAACTAGTACTTTTTAAGTTTCATATTATTACAAAATATTACACATTATTACAAATTAATAATTTTAGCAAAAACACTTGATAAATATCCTAATTACATATATAGTATTCATCAGCAAAAATATAAATATGATTTACATAAATGGAGGAGTAACAGTAATGGGAATTATTAATGTTTATACAGGACCAATGAAATGCGGCAAAAGTCAGAAGATATTTAATGAATTAAAGAGACAATTAATTGCAGGAAAGAACATTAAGGTATTTAAACCATTATTAGACAATAGAGCAGGAGATGCAGTAATATCAACAAGAGCAGGCAATTCAATAAATGCTATAAATATTCAGAGCATAAATGAGCTTGAAAAATATGATGCAGATTCATATTTTATTGATGAATTTCAATTTTTAAAAGGAGATATTCAAACAATAGATAAAATGGCTGCAGAAGGAAAAAAATTTTATATAGCTGGATTAAATTTAACATCAGAAAAGAAAACATTTGGTAAAATGGGAGATTTAATGTGTATTGCTGATAATATTGAGATGATGACTTCTATATGTGAAATTTGTAAGAGCGAAGAAGCTATATTTACATATTATAAAGGACAAAAAGATACAGACATTATGGTTGGAGACGCAGAATATATACCTGTTTGTAGAGAATGCTATAATAAACTGATGAAACATATGCCATTTGAAATCGCCCAATAGGGACGCCCCTTTTTGGGCGAGTAATATAAAAAACAATTTTAATTTTACAAAAATTTCGATACGTAGCTCTTGTTCGGATTTCATCTGGATTTTTCAAAAAACAAACTTGAACTTATTTCTAAAAATTAGATTTTTTATATAATTGTGTGACCAATTTAAAAATTTACCGTTTATATATATGGAGGATGTAATGGAAGATAAAAATAAAAAAAGAAGTAATTATATTAGCTGGGATGAGTATTTTATGGCAATAGCCAAATTATCTGCAATGAGAAGTAAGGACCCATCAACTCAAGTTGGTGCATGCATTGTTGGTGCAGATAATAGAATTTTATCAATTGGATATAATGGAACTCCAAACGGTTTTAATGATGACGAGTTTCCTTGGAATAGAGAAGGCAACAATTTGGATACAAAATATCCATATGTATGCCATGCAGAAATGAACGCAATTTTAAATTATAGAGGAAGTAGAAAGGACTTAGAAGGTGCTAAAATTTATGTGGATTTATTTCCATGTAACGAATGTGCAAAAATGATAATTCAATCTGGAATTAAAGAAGTAATATATTTATCTGATAAATATGCAAATTCCGAAAATAATATAGCATCTAGAAAATTGTTAGATACTTGTAAAGTAACCTATAAAAAAATGCAAATAGATGATGAAATGAAGAATATTGAAATTAAGCTATAATAATTAAAAACAACCTCCGACATATTAAAAAACACCACAATAAAGCTGGAAAATATTGCCGTTAAACGAAAAGTATGATATAATTGCAAAAACAAAATATAACGTGAAGGAGCTGTATTAATAGAATATGGAAGAAAAGGCACAATTTGGAATTGGATTTGTGTCAGGCAGACCGAATGTTTGCGCTGTTATAAACAACACATATAAGCATTTATTAAATCAAACTAAAAAGTTTGATAGAGAGGTTGAGTTAACGATATTCATATTGTATGATTTAAGTTACCAAAAAGAATCTAGAGAAGAAGATTTTTATAAAATATTACCAGAGGTACATAAAGATATAAAAATTGTTCATATTACTCCAAAATTAATAGAGGAACAAAAATCAGGATTAGTTAAAGAGAAAATAATAACTATGGACGAAGCCAATTTATTCTTCGGCTATGGCTATGCAAAAGCAAGGAATACACTGCTATATAATGCGGTAATTAATGGAATTGATTATTTTTTATACTGGGATGATGACGAATACCCAGTAGCATGTATTAAGAATAATACGAACGAAAACATTAAATGGAAGGCGCAAAATAATATATTAGGGCATTTGGAGAACATAGAAAATGCTGATATTACTTTCGGACATAGATGCGGATATAATTCGCCACTTCCATATATGGAATTAAAAAATCCATTTCATGAGCGTAGAATAAAGTCTTTTATAGAGGCTGTAAAAAATGAATTTATGACGTGGAAAGATGTTAAAGAATATTTGTCAAAAAATGATGGAATTGCCTATGCTGATGAAGAATTAATGAAAAAGAAAACTGTGAGTGAAATACAAATCCAAGGAACGCATAAACGTATATTGGGATCTCCATTGTGCCTAAACTTGAAACATTTAGAAAAAATTCCGGCATTTTATAATCCGGAAGGGGCAAGAGGAGAAGATGCATTCTTTTCTTTGTTATTGAATGAAAACAAAGTGGTAAGCGTACCGGTTTATCATTTTCATGACCCATTTATAAAATTTAATAATGTTTTAGAAGGAAAGTATCCAAGGAAAATAGATAAAACAAAATCGAACGATAAAAGCGTTGAACAGAGATTTTATAAGGTGGCTAGAGGCTGGATTAAATACAGACCATTATATTTGTATGCAACGGATAAAGAAAATTATGAAAAAGAAATAAAGAAAACAGTAAAAAACTTAAAGAGAGGCATTCCAGCAATGAATAAAATGTTTAAAGATAAAGACTTTAACATTTTATTGGAAGACCTAGAAAAATATAATTCAAATGTAAAACAAGATTATGAAGATTTTCAACATGTACAAGTTGTTTGGAAAAAGTTGAAAAAAACAATTACTGAAAATAATAAAAAACTTGTAATCGCCCAATAGGGACGCCCCTTTTTGGGCAAAAAGAGGAGAGAATATGGGAGAAAAGGCTTATTTTACGACTTTATCAACAGAAAATTATTTGCCAGGAGTTATTGCACTAAATCAAGCATTAAAAAATGTGCATTCTAAATATCCATTATATGCATTACTTAGCAACGAGATTTCTGAAGAGATAGAAGAAAAATTAAATAAAAAAGGTATAAAAACTATAAGAAGAGAAAAAGTTGACTTGCCTCAAGAAATAATAGATAGAAACAGGTCAAGAGCAAAGAATAGATGGAATTACACTTTTGATAAACTAAATATTTTTGAACTAACAGATTTCGAAAAAATTGTATTTATAGATAGCGATATTTATGTAAGACAAAATATAGATAGTTTATTTGATAAACCACATATGTCGGCCGTAATAGACAAACATTATGGTCCAAATTTAACATGCAGATGCTTAGAACTTACATCTGGTGTTATTGTAGTAGAGCCTAAAAAAGGTCAAATTGAAAAATTCAAAGAAATAATAAAAACAATAATAGACAAACGAGATGCAATAGGAGACCAAGATATTTTGCAGGAATATGACCATGAGTGGAAAAATAAGCCTGAGTTACATTTAAAAAATAAATACAATATATTTTTCCCATATCTTGAATATTACGTGAATTTTCAAGAATATTCGATGAATGATTTAGCTGTAATTCACTTTATATATCCAAAAAAACCTTGGATGATTGATAAAGAAAACAGAGTTGATGAATATGTTGAATACATAGATGGATTTACGAAAGAATGCTATGAAGAAGAAAAAGCTCCAGAATACATAGATTGCTTATATGGAGATCGTAGACACGCTAAAAAGATTGTAGAAGAATATTGCAAACTAATTGAAGAGTAAATTATTAAAAATACAACAATTAGACACCTATTTATACTAAAAAAATAGTGCAAAAGATAAAATGCAACTGAAAGTTTACAAAAAGATAATGAAAATTGGTAGTGCAACTTTATTTATTTGCTCTATAATTTAGGTGGAGGTGAGAAAAATGAGATTTAGTGAAAAATTACCAAAACTAAGAAAAAACAATAATTTATCGCAGGAACAACTTGCAGAAAAATTAGGTGTATCTAGACAAGCAGTTTCAAAATGGGAGGCTGGCAATTCTTATCCAGATATGGAAAAAATGCTACAAATGTGCCAAATATTAAATTGCCACTTGGAAGATTTAATGGATGATGGTTCAATAGGAAATACTTCAATAGAAGGTTCGAAAAACAAGATTGATTTAAATGTATGCATGCAAGACTTTTTAAATTTTATAACAAAACTATATAATATGTTTGTTAGCATGAGGTTTAAAGAAAAAATTAAATTTATATTTGAAATGGTATTTATAATTCTAATTTTGTTGCTATCTGGGTTATTAATTATGAAACTTTTAGAATACATAATTTATGGAATTCTTCCATTACCTATATTATGGAAAATATTAAGCAAAGTAATTACGCTTATATTGATTGCAGTTGGAGGAGTAATTTTTATTCATTTACTAAAAATTAGGTATCTAGATTATTATGTAACAATAGAGGATCAAAATACTACGAAGAAGAGCATTGAAGAACCTATTGAAAAAACAGAAAATAGACACTACGAAGAAAAGTCAAAAGAAAAAATAATTATTAGAGATCCAAAACATTCTTGTCCAGCTTTTCTAAAAGTAATTGAAAAAATCATAGTAATAATGATAAAACTATTTATAATTTTCATTGCAATTCCAGTGGTAATAGGATTCGTAATTGATGTTGGTTGCACAGTAGTTTCATTGTACCATATTATATATGGAAATATATTCGCGGGAATTGCCTTTGTTGGAATTGGTATAGCTTTAATTCTTTATAGCTTTATGGAATTAGCATTTAATTTTGTTGTAGACAAAGAACAACATTTTAAGAAAATATTTATAATTGCAATAATAGGCTTGATAACCTGCGGGGTAGGAGCAGGAATAGCAATAGGGTCATACCTAAATTTCGAACATGTTTCAACAAATCAATATAATGAATATAAAATATTATCACAAGAAATTCCAATGTCTGATAATCTATGGATAACGAAAAATTATGAGTACGAATATATTATAGATAATTCTATAAACACAGTAAACATTGAGATCAATTATTTGGATGGAATAGAGCCTGAATTAGATATAGAAAATAGAAAAAATTCTAATGACGAAAGCTATCAGTATTGTCTTGTAACATATGACACAAATAGATATATGTTGTATAAAAATATATTACAGGATATAAAAAACAAAAAACTTATTGACTATGAGAATCTAAATTCTATTAAATTAAAGATAACAGTATCACAAGAAAACTATGAAAAATTACAACAAAATTATGAAAAATACTGTAAACAATATTAAAACTAAATAAAAAATAACAGGAGTGTGCTTCGGAAAAGAAGTACACTTCTTAAATATATATGTACAAAATGTGGACGGAGAAAAAATTGTACGTTTTATATTACAGTCTTAGCTCATATATTAGAATACAAATTTGAAATTTACATCAATCTATAAAACATTAAAAGAACAAAAGTTTGTAAAACTATTGAAAAGACACTATAAATGTGCTATAATAACAGTGCAAAATTTTGTTAAAGGATGATTTTAATGAATGATAATATTATTATAAAAGGTGCAAAAGAACACAATTTAAAGAATATAGATTTAACGATTCCAAGGAATAAATTGGTAGTTGTTACAGGACTTTCGGGTTCCGGAAAATCTTCACTTGCTTTTGATACTTTGTATGCAGAAGGACAAAGAAGATATGTAGAGAGTTTGTCTAGTTATGCAAGGCAATTCTTAGGTATGATGGAGAAACCTGAGGTTGAGTCTATTGAAGGACTTTCACCTGCTATTTCTATTGACCAAAAGACTACATCTAAGAACCCACGCTCTACAGTTGGAACGGTTACGGAAATTTATGATTATTTGCGTTTATTATATGCAAGAATTGGAGTGCCATATTGTCCAAACTGTGGTAAGAAAATTGAAAAGCAGACTATTGACCAGATTGTTGATAATATTCTGGAACTTGAAGAAGGAACAAGACTTCAAGTTTTAGCTCCTGTTGTGCGTGGAAGAAAGGGAGAATTTACAAAACAGTTAGAAGATTATCAAAAAGCAGGTTTTATTAGAGTAAGAATAGATGGTCAAATGTATGAGCTTGGAGAAGATGAAATTACTCTTGATAAAAAGAAGAAACATAATGTTGATGTTGTGGTAGACAGATTAATTATTAAAGAAGGAATTCGTGCAAGATTAACTGAATCTGTTGAAACAGCAATGAAATACGCAAACAACTTAGTTACAATAGATGTGCCAGGCCAAGAAGAAAAAATCTATTCTCAAAATTACGCATGTACAGATTGTGGCATTAGCTTTGAAGAGTTAACACCAAGAATGTTCTCTTTTAACAATCCATTTGGTGCCTGCCCAGAGTGTACTGGTATTGGCTATTTAATGAGAATTGATGAGGATTTAATAATTCCAGATAAAGATAAGACACTATATGATGGGGTAAAAGCTTTCGGAGCTAGCACCATGAAAAAAGGCGATACTATGGCTAAGATGTATTTTGAGAGTATTGCAAAACATTATGGAATTAAAATTAAAGATGTTCCAATTAAAAAATTACCAAAGGATTTCTTAAATAAAATTCTATATGGTACAGGAGATGAAGTAATTGACTTTGAATACACATCTACTGCCGGAACCAGAAAATATTCTACTCCATTTGAGGGTGTAATTCCAACACTTGAAAGACGTCACAACGAGACAAAATCTAATGGTATGAGAAGTTTTTACGAGATGTACATGAGCGAATCTCCCTGTCTTGCATGCCATGGAGCCCGTTTAAGAAAAGAAAGTTTATCTGTAAAAATTGGAGAATTAAACATAAAAGAACTTACAGATATGTCAATAGATAAAATAAAAGAATATATAAATAACATAGAGCTTACACCAACCCAGGCAATGATTGCAGAACAGATCTTACAAGAGTTAAATAAACGTTTACAATTTTTAATAGATGTTGGACTTGATTATTTAACACTCTCGAGACCAGCTGGTTCTTTATCTGGTGGTGAAGCACAACGTATTAGGCTTGCAACCCAAATCGGTGCTGGTCTTACAGGAGTTCTATATATTCTTGATGAACCAAGCATTGGACTTCATCAAAGAGATAATGACAAGCTAATTGCTACATTGAAGAAATTAAGAGATTTAGGAAATTCTGTTATAGTTGTAGAACATGATGAAGATACGATGTATGCTGCTGACCAGATTATAGATATTGGACCAGGAGCCGGAGTACATGGTGGAAATGTAATGGCACAAGGAACTGCAGAAGAGATAAAAAATACACCAGGTTCTATAACAGGTGATTATTTGAGTGGAAGAAAACAAATAGTAGTTCCAAAGAAAAGAAGAAAGTCTAATGGAAAATCTATAGAAGTAGTTGGAGCAACAGAACACAACCTAAAAAATATTACAGTAAAATTTCCATTAGGACAATTTATATGTGTAACAGGTGTTTCTGGTTCAGGAAAATCAACACTCGTAAACGAAATTTTATATAAGACGATTGCAAGAGACTTAAATGGTTCTAATGAAAAGCCAGGAAAATGCAAGCAAGTAAAAGGCCTTCATAATATAGACAAGATAGTAAACATAGACCAATCACCAATAGGAAGAACTCCTCGTTCAAATCCAGCAACATATACTGGTGTGTTTGATATGATAAGAGATTTATTTGCAGGCACAAACGAAGCAAAAATGAGAGGATATGACAAGGGAAGATTTAGCTTCAATGTTCCAGGTGGAAGATGTGAAGCTTGCTCTGGAGATGGAGTCTTAAAAATAGAAATGCATTTCTTATCTGATATTTATGTTCCTTGTGAAGTTTGCAAAGGAAAACGTTATAACAAAGAAACATTGGAAGTAAAATATAAAGGAAAATCAATATCAGATGTTCTAGACATGACTGTTGAAGAAGCATTAGAATTCTTCGATAAAATACCAAGAATAAAATCAAAAATTCAAACATTGTATGATGTTGGATTAGGTTATATCAAACTAGGACAACCTTCAACAACACTATCTGGTGGCGAGGCTCAACGTGTAAAATTGGCAACAGAACTTTCTAAGAAAGCAACAGGAAAAACCTTATACATCTTAGATGAACCAACCACAGGACTACATATTGCAGATGTTCATAGATTAGTAGATATTTTGCAAAGACTTGTAGATACAGGAAACACAATAATTGTAATAGAACATAATTTAGACTTGATAAAAACTTGCGATCACATAATAGATTTAGGACCAGAAGGCGGAGATAAAGGTGGACAAGTGATTGCAGTAGGAACACCAGAACATATTGTAAAAAATGAAGATAGTTATACAGGAAAATTTTTAAAAAAATATCTTAATTAACACAAAGTAAATCCCCATTGGTTTAAAACCGTAGGGGATTTACTTTCTTTGCGGATACTTACCGCATAGCTTTTGAGCAAATTACCAATGTAACTTTAACTTATACTTATGAAAGAGATTTCTCTAATGTGGGAACAATCTCACGTGTAGAGTTTACCACGGTATACAGTTTGGCGTCTTTTTCATCTGCAAAGCCTTCATCATAAACTCGAGCAAGAACGTGTAAAACGTCATTAAAGTAACCTTGCTCGTTGATGATAATGATGGGGCTGTTGTGTTCACCACAACGTTTTGCCTCTATGCTTGAAAAAAGCTCGTCAATTGTTCCGATGCCACCAGGCAGAAAAATATGCATGGAAGTATTTTTGAAAATCCAATCCTTGCGCTCACTAACAGTGTTGAAAGCATACAAATTGTTGTAGAAAAGCTCTTCGGCATCGTTAATGTATGCCTGTGGAATAGCTACGGTTATGTTTGCTTTGTTTAATAACAGACATTTGTACATAAGCCCCATAAGGCCTCTTGCACAACCGCCAAACACGAGAGTGTGCTTATGCGCAGTTATGAATTTTGTAACTTCAAGTGTTGCCGTGCAATAGCGGCTCCACTTAACGTTATCAGTTACATCACGAGACGAACATCCAACAAAAATATTCATCATATGCTCCTTTCAATTATACATGTGTATAAAACGAACTAACTAATTTTACCACAGAATCTTCGAAAGGTCAACATAATAAAAAATAGAAAAATTACTCTATTGACAGATTAGAACAAAATACATATAATTACTGTATAAATAAATTAGGAACAAGGTGAAGAAATGGAAAATAATATAATAGAGAATAATATAACAATAGGAATAGAAGGACTAGTTGGAGCCGGAAAAACATCAATTTGTAGGGAACTATTAGACAAAATACCTAATAGTATAATATTAC
>ERZ1023650.297-NODE-297-length-9399-cov-10.961152_pt1 | contig 9399 bp, 7 predicted proteins | sample MGYA00380337_ERZ1023650 | MGnify/ENA primary metagenome ERZ1023650 (study PRJEB33179, sample SAMN07449042) | human gut metagenome | biome: Human-gut; feature: Human associated habitat; material: Faeces | host: Homo sapiens | place: India:Kasaragod | collected...
CGAGTATCACACGAGTTGCGTACTCCGCTTACGGCGATTAAGGGCTGGGCTGAAACAATGCAGCTTTCCGAAAGAGGAAAGCTTGACCGCAAAACCTTTGACCGTGGTATGGGAGTTATTATCAGCGAAAGCTCACGCCTTACAAGCATTGTAGAAGAGCTTCTTGACTTCAGCCGTATTCAAAGCGGAAGAATGAAGCTCATCAAGGAAAAGCTTGACATTCTTGCCGAATTTGACGATGCGGTTTACTTCTTAAAGGAAAGAGCCGTTACAGAGGGCAAGCATCTTCTTTATGATGAACCCGAGGTTGTTTATCCTGCCGTTTACGGCGATAAAAACAGGCTCAAGCAGGTTTTCCTCAATGTGCTTGACAATGCGTTGAAATACACACCAAAGGGCGGTGTTGTTGCCGCTCAGGTAATCTACAGCAAAGATGAACCCGATATTATCAAAATTGTAATAACCGACACGGGTTGCGGAATTTCTGCCGAGGATCTTCCAAAGGTTAAGGAAAAATTCTACAAAGCAAACCAGACTGTCGGCGGTTCGGGAATCGGACTTGCGGTTGCCGATGAGATTATGAACCTCCACAACGGTTCGCTTAATATCGAAAGCGGAGAGGGCGTCGGCACAACCGTAACGCTCACCTTCCCTGTATATAAAGAGGGCAGTGAAAACTCACTTCCCGAAAACATTAAGCTTTAATCTTATTTCTCTGTGCAGCCTAATACAGAAAGGAACAGCTAATGGCTAAAAATACTACTAAAAAAATCACCTCAATCGGCGGCAGCGCCCTGATTGAAGGCATTATGATGAGAGGTCCGAAACGCACAACCGTGTGTGTTCGTACCGCACCCGACAAGATTTACAGCGAGGATATAAGCATAAACACAATTCCCTCAAAATGTAAGCTTTTCAAGCTTCCGTTTCTCAGAGGAATCGCAGGTCTTATTGACTCAATGCGACTTTCCTACAAAGCACTTATGCTCTCTGCCGATAAGGCAATTGAATCAACCGAAATCGAAGAAGAACCGTCAAAGTTTGAAAAATGGCTTGACGATAAATTCGGCGACAAGCTTGTTAAGGTTATGATGGTAATTGCGTCAATCCTCGGTGTTGCGCTTGCCGTGGGACTTTTCTTCTTTGTCCCCTCTTTCCTGTTTGACCTCAGTGCAAATGTTGTGCCGGCTTTCAAGGGTGACGGCGGAAACGCTGTTTTCTGGAAGTCTGTTTTTGAGGGTGTTCTCAAGATTATTCTTTTCTTACTTTATATTATAGTATGTTCACAAATGACAGAAATGAAAAGGGTGTTTATGTACCACGGTGCCGAGCACAAGACAATTTTCTGTTACGAAAACGAAGAAGAACTCACAGTTGAAAATGTTAAAAAGCAGAGCCGTTTTCACCCGAGATGCGGAACAAGCTTTATGGTTCTTATGCTGATTGTCGGCATTCTTGTCGGTCTTTTCGTTCCTGTTGCACCCTTCGGAATCGGATTTTTAAGACCTGTATTCAAGATTCTTCTTCTCCCCGTTTCATGCGGAATCGGTTACGAGCTTATCAAAATCTGCGGTAAGCATGACAATGCCGCAACAAGAATCATTGCCGCTCCCGGACTTTGGGCGCAGAGAATCACAACAAAAGAGCCTGACGACACTATGATTGAAGTTGCAATCGAGGCTATCAAGGCTGTTATCCCCGAGGACGGCTCGGACATTGTAAGCAAGTAATGACTGTAAACGAAATTTATCAAAGCGGACTTAAACTGCTTGAAAATAGTAATATTGAAAATTCAAAATTTGAGGCGCAAAGTCTTTTACAAAAGGCTTTTTCGCTTGACAGAGTCGGCTTTATCATTCACAAAACTGATAAAGCCGATGAAAACTGTTCGCATAACTTTTTAAATTTTATAGAAAAACGAATTTCAGGCGAGCCGTTGCAGTATATTCTCGGCGAATGGAGCTTTATGGGACTCGATTTTAAGGTGGGCAGAGGTGTGCTCATTCCCCGTGATGACACGGAAGTGGTTGTCAATCTCTGCATTGATTTTCTCGAAAGCAGAACCGACAAAAAGACGGTTGATCTCTGTTCGGGCAGCGGTGCAATTGCCGTTGCACTTGATAAAATTTCGGGTGCAAAAGTTACGGCAGTTGAAATTGACGAAACCGCTTTTTCATATCTTGAAACAAATGTAAAAGAAAACAATTCGTCAGTAAAGCCTGTTATGGCTGACGCTCTCGAAATCTGCGAAACATTTGCTGACGGTGAGCTTGACCTCATTGTTTCAAATCCGCCTTATATAAAATCAGCCGACATAGAAACACTTCAAAAAGAAGTTCGGCTTGAACCAAGACTTGCACTTGACGGCGGCGAGGACGGCTGCGATTTTTACCGTGAAATAGTGAGCCGTTGGAGCCGTAAACTCAAAAAAGGCGGTGCGCTTGCATTTGAACTCGGAGAAAATCAGGCTGACGCAGTAAAGGCACTTATGACTGACAAAGGCTTTTCGGATTTTAAAATTTCACTTGACTTTGGCGGTGTGCAGAGGGCGATTATTGGGACTTTGCTCTGATTTTAGAAATTTTGTTCGATAAAATTACCGCCAAATTATTGCATTTTCCCCTCACATATTTTATAATCTTAGTGTGAACATAACCGCCGATGAAGTGACGGTTATGTTACAGACCGAAAAACATCAGCTCCCTTTGCGGAGTACGGAGGTATATAAAATGGCAGTAGATAAAAACAAAGCGCTTGAAACTGCGCTCACACAAATCGAAAAACAGTTCGGCAAAGGTGCTGTAATGCGTCTTGGCGAAAATAAACATATGAACATTGAACACATCTCAACAGGTTCGCTTTCGCTTGATATTGCACTCGGAATCGGCGGACTTCCCCGCGGAAGAATTGTTGAAATTTACGGACCTGAATCTTCGGGTAAAACAACACTTTCTCTCCACTGCATTGCAGAGGGACAGAAAAACGGCGGCAATGTTGCATTTATTGATGTTGAGCATGCACTCGATCCGACATATGCGGCTGCTCTCGGTGTTGATGTTGACTCACTTCTCGTTTCACAGCCCGACACGGGTGAAGACGCTCTTGAAATTGCAGAGGCGCTCATCCGAAGCGGTGCGATTGATGTTATCGTAATCGACTCTGTTGCGGCTCTTGTTCCGAAGGCTGAAATTGAGGGTGAAATGGGTGACAGCCATGTAGGTCTGCACGCAAGACTTATGTCACAGGCACTGCGTAAACTTGCAGGCGCAATTTCAAAGTCAAACTGCGTTGCAATCTTCATTAACCAGTTGCGTGAAAAAGTCGGTGTTGTTTACGGCAACCCTGAAGTAACAACCGGCGGTCGTGCGCTCAAGTTCTACAGCTCCGTTCGTATTGATATAAGAAGAGTTGAAACCCTTAAATCAGGCGGTGAAATGGTCGGTTCACACACAAGAGCAAAGGTTGTAAAAAACAAGATTGCTCCTCCGTTCCGTGAAGCTGAATTTGATATTATGTACGGTGAAGGCATTTCCCGTGAGGGCGAGCTTCTTGACCTTGCCGTAAAGGCTGAGATTGTTCAAAAAGCAGGAGCATGGTTCAGCTATGACGGCAGACGACTCGGACAGGGACGTGACAAGGTCAAGGAACTTCTCAAAACCGACAAGGAGCTTGCTGCTGAAATTGAGAAGAAACTCTGGGAAAATATTGACAAGCTTTATGAACGCAAAAAGCCTGCTCCAAAGGTAAAAATTACCGAAGTTCCGTCTGCAAACAAAGAAATCAAGCCTGATTCTGCGGATAAGGCAGAGAAAAAGAGCGGTGCAAAAATTGATGTTCTGGTTGACGACTGATGCTTATAACCGCAGTTGAACCACGAAGAAAGGCGATGTGTGCGCTCTACATTGACGGCGAATATGTTATGAATCTTGACGCGCGCACAGTTATTGAAAACCGATTTGATGTCGGCAGAGAGATTGATGACGAGGAGCTGCACGAGATTATCAGGCTAAGCAATGAGCGCCGTGCAAAGGAAAAGGCTTTGTGGCTTATTTCCTATCGTGACCACTCAAAAAAAGAACTCACCGACAAAATCAAACGCACCTGTGACGAGGAATCGGCGGAAAAGGCTGTTGAGCGAATGGAAGAACTCGGTCTTGTAAATGACGAAAACTTTGCAAGACGATATGCCGAACAGCTTTTGTTTTCAAAACATAATGCTCCGAGAGGTGCGGTAAGACAGCTTGTTCAAAAGGGAATTGACCGTGAACTTGCAGAAGAGATTATCGAAGAAATCGACTTTGATCCGTGTGACGGAATAAGGGCGGTTATCGACAGAAAATATAAAAACATAAATGATGAAAAAATAAGGCGAAGAGCCGTTGCCGCTCTACAAAGGCTCGGATACGGATGGGATGACATTAAGACCGTCCTCAGAGAATACACAGAGGAAGACTGATTATGAATTATAAAGTAGGCATTGTATCACTCGGTTGTGCAAAAAATCAGGTTGACGCCGAGATGCTTTTGTACACACTCAAGAACAGAGGATTCATTATTGTGAACGATCCGGCAGATGCGGACGCAGTAATTGTAAACACCTGCGGATTTATCGAAAGTGCAAAGCAGGAAAGCATTAACGAAATTATTGAACTCGGCAAGCTCAAGGACGAGGGCAAAATCAAGGCAATCATCGTAACAGGCTGTCTTGCTCAAAGATATAAGTCGGAAATTTCCGAACAGCTTTACGAGGTTGACTCGGTTATCGGAATCGGTGCTAACGAAACTATCGCAGACATCGTTTTGGAAACACTTAACGGACAGAAGTGCGAAAGCTTTCCCGACAAGGTTTGTCTGCCGCTTGAGGGCGGAAGAATTCTTTCAACTCCCCCCTACACCGCTTATCTCAAAATTGCCGAGGGTTGCGACAACCGTTGTTCCTACTGTGCAATCCCAATGATCAGAGGAAGATTCCGCAGCAGAGATATTGAAGATGTTGTAAAAGAGGCGGAAGGTCTTGCTGAGCGTGGAGTCAAGGAACTCAATGTAATTGCTCAGGACACAACCCGTTTCGGTGAGGATAAATACGGCAAACCGATGCTTGCAGAGCTTCTCAGAAGACTTTGTAGGATTGACGGCTTTAAATGGATAAGGGTTCTCTACTGCTATCCCGACAGAATTACAGACGAGCTTATTGACACAATAGCAAGTGAAGATAAGATTGTAAAATATATGGATATTCCGCTCCAGCATTGTGACGGGGATGTTCTTCGCAGAATGAATCGTCACGGCGACAGAGAAAGCCTTACTGCACTTATGAACAAGATTAAGGATAAAATTCCGAATGTAATCTTCCGCTCAACCTTTATTACAGGTTTCCCGGGTGAAACCGAGGAGCAGTTCAATGAACTTGCAGAGTTTGCCGCTGAGATGAAGTTTCAGCGACTCGGCTGTTTTGCCTACTCTCCCGAGGAGGATACAAAGGCAGCTGAAATGCCCGACCAAATTGACGAAGAAATCAAGCAGAAGCGTGCCGATATTATTATGGAGCATCAACAGCAGGTTATGGCTGAATACTGCGAAAGCCTTGTTGGCAAAGAGATTGAAGTTCTTGTTGAAGGCTTTGACAAGCTTGCCGAATGTTTCTTCGGCAGAAGCTATGCCGATGCCCCCGAGGTTGACGGCTGTGTATTCTTCACCTGTGACGGTGAAAAGCCAAAGGCAGGAGATTTTGTCAAGGTGCGTGTAACCGATTACACAGGCTGCGATCCTGTAGGCGAATTTGTCGGCAAAATCGACTAAGTGGCTAAAAGACTCAGCAATTTCATAATATTTAACTTTGAAAGGCACATAAAATGAACTTACCAAATAAACTGACAGTAGGACGAATAATTCTTGTTCCGTTCTTTGTGGCGGCATTGCTTGCAAACTTTCCGCTCAACAATGCCGTTGCCCTGATTATTTTTATTGCGGCGTCACTTACGGATATGTTTGACGGAAAAATTGCAAGAAAAAACGGTCTTGTAACAGACTTCGGAAAATTTGCTGATCCGCTTGCAGACAAAATTCTTGTGCTTGCCGCATTTCTGTGCTTTGTACAGCTTGGAATATGTGACTGCGTTGCGGTCATAATCGTGCTTTTCCGTGAATTTTCCGTCACCTCAATACGGCTGATTGCCGCCTCAAAAGGCAAGGTTGTCGCCGCCAATATGTGGGGCAAAGCAAAGACGGTTTCACAGATGATTGCTATAATTGCAGTAATTGCAATGCAGATCGTGCTTGAACTGCCCGGAGTCGGACTCAATTTTATAAACACGGCAACATTTGAACCGATTTTCTTTGTGGTGGGAGAAATTCTCATCTGGATTTCGGTTGTATTCACAATCATTTCGGGCGTTGTATATATAATTCAAAACAGACAGTTTATTTCTCAGACCTGAGAACATACTCTCACGGTCTTGACAGGAGGGTGATTGCGTGTTTAAAAACCTGAAAGCGGATATTGATGCGGTTATGGAGCGTGACCCTGCCGCAAGGAGCAGAGCAGAGGTGTTTTTTCTCTACTCGGGTTTCAAGGCGGTGCGTTCTCACCGAAAAGCCAACTGGTGTTTGCGACACAACCTCAAGTTTCTTGCAAGGTGGATTTCTCAACGCAGTCGTCACAAGACGGGAATTGAGATTCACCCGGGTGCAACCATCGGCAAGGGACTGTTTATAGATCACGGAATGGGCGTTGTCATAGGCGAAACTACAATAATAGGAGACAACTGCACCATTTATCAGAATGTTACTCTCGGAGGAACAGGCAAAGAAACGGGAAAAAGACACCCCACACTCGGCAACAATGTGCTTGTCGGCTCGGGTGCAAAGGTTCTCGGTCCGTTCAAGGTTGGTGACAACGCAAGAATTGCCGCAGGTGCGGTTGTTTTAAGCGAAGTTCCGCCGAATGCAACGGCTGTCGGCGTTCCGGCAAGAGTAGTAAAAGTCAATGGTGTTCGCAGTGAAACCCTTGACCAGATTCATGTATCGGATCCGGTTGCACTTGCATTGTGCAATCTTGAGCATAAAATTTTTGAACTTCAAAAACAGCTTGATGAGCTGAAAAAGGAAAATGTAAAAAGTGAGGAATAGCAAATGATTTTATATAATTCTCTCGGACAGACAAAGCAGGAATTTGTACCGCACACACCCGGCAAGGTTAATATGTACACCTGCGGTCCTACTGTTTATCACTATGCCCACATCGGCAATCTTCGCACCTATATTATGGAAGATGTTCTTGAAAAGTATCTTCGTTTTTCGGGTTATGATGTAAACCGTGTAATGAACATCACAGATGTAGGTCATCTTTCAAGCGATGCCGACACAGGCGAGGATAAGATGCTTTCAGGCGCAAAGCGTGAGCATAAAACTGTTATGGAGATTGCAAAGTTCTACACAGACGCATTTTTTGCCGACTGCGAAAAGCTTAACATCAAGCGTCCCGATGTTGTAGAACCTGCAACAAACTGCATTGACGATTTTATTAATATGATTTCCGTTCTGCTTGAAAAAGGCTATGCCTACATTGCAGGCGGCAATGTTTACTTTGACACTTCAAAGCTCGACAACTACTATGTGTTCGGCAATATGAACGAGGACGACCTTGCTGTCGGTGTTCGTGACAGCGTTGAAGAGGACGAAAACAAGCGTAACAAGGCTGACTTTGTTCTCTGGTTCACAAAGTCAAAGTTTGATTCACAGGAGCTCAAGTGGGACAGTCCGTGGGGCGTAGGTTATCCGGGCTGGCACATCGAATGTTCATGCATCAGCTATAAGCATTGCGGTGAATATCTTGACATTCACTGCGGCGGCATTGACAATGCTTTCCCCCACCACACAAACGAAATTGCACAGAGCGAGGCTTTTCTCGGCCACAAGTGGTGTCCGTACTGGTTCCATGTACTTCATCTCAATGATGCAAGGGGCAAAATGAGCAAGTCAAAGGGCGGTTTCCTTACAGTTTCACTTCTTGAAGAAAAGGGCTACAATCCGCTTGTTTACAGAATGTTCTGCTTGCAGAGCCACTACCGCAAGCCGCTCACATTCTCATATGACAACCTCGACAACACAGCCACAGCCTACAACAAGCTTGTAAAGAGAATTTCCGCTCTTTCAAGGGACGGTGAGCCTGATATGGCAAAGGCTGAGGAGCTTACAAAGGGATTTAGCGAGGCGCTTGACAATGACCTCAACACTTCTCTTGCTCTCACCTGCGTTTATGATGTTCTCAAGGCTGACGCAGACGATGCGACAAAGCTTTATGTAATCGGCGAATTTGACAAGGTGCTTTCACTCGACCTTACAAAAGTTCCCGAAAGCAACAAAGCGGACGCTGACGATGACTTTGCCAAGGAAGTTGAGGAGCTTATTGCACAGCGTACAAAGGCACGTGCCGATAAGGATTGGGCGACAGCCGACGCTATCCGTGACAAGCTTAAAGAGATGAAGGTTGTTGTCAAGGACACAAAAGACGGCATTGAATGGCATATTGAGGGTTAACTTGACCGCTATCGCCCAATGAACGCACCTAATTAAAACAAAATATGAATAAATAAAAATCCCCTTCATATAAATTTGGTATGGAGGGGATTTTATGCGTTTGTATATCATAACAAAACGAAATCTAATATCAATCGGATTCTGTCTTTTAATCGGAGTGCTTGCAGGGGCAATTGCAGTCACATCAACCGTTCGAGCCGTTCAGAGTGCGGCTGCTCAGCGTGAAATTCCCATTTACTATGTTGACACGGACAAAAAGCAGGTTGCCCTGTCGTTTGATGCGGCATGGGGCAATGAACAGACCGAGCATCTGCTTGAAATTCTCGACAAATACAAGGTGAAATCAACATTTTTCCTTGTGGGCGACTGGGTTAAGAATTATCCCGACAGCGTAAAGGATATTGCAAAGCACGGTCACGATGTTGGCAATCACAGCAACACCCATCCGCATATGACGCAGATGTCGTCGTCCGATATGGTCGGTCAGATTCAGTCCTGCAACGAAAAAATCAAGGAGCTTACGGGCAAAACTCCCACCCTGTTCCGAGCCCCCTACGGCGATTACAACAATGATGTTGTAAAGTCGGTCAACGGATGTAATATGTATTGCGTGCAATGGGATGTCGATTCGCTCGACTGGAAAGATCCTACTCCCGAGCAGATAAAGCAGAATATTATGAAAAAAATCAAAAACGGCAGTATTATATTGATGCATAACGGTGCAAAAAATACCCCCGAAGCATTGCCGACGGTAATCGAGGCAATCAAGTCCGAGGGCTACGAAATCGTTCCGATTTCGCAAATTCTGCTCAAAGGCGAATACTACACAGATGTTGACGGCAAAATGTGCAGTAAAACCGC
>ERZ1023650.298-NODE-298-length-9392-cov-33.163757_pt1 | contig 9392 bp, 9 predicted proteins | sample MGYA00380337_ERZ1023650 | MGnify/ENA primary metagenome ERZ1023650 (study PRJEB33179, sample SAMN07449042) | human gut metagenome | biome: Human-gut; feature: Human associated habitat; material: Faeces | host: Homo sapiens | place: India:Kasaragod | collected...
GTGGTGAACGCAGTGAGCCAATCACCAGAATGCGTATCATGCCATATGACACAGAGAGCCAATCCCGTAACGTTCTTGCGTCCCCTTTAGGGGAAGAGGGCCACGAAGTGGCGAAGGGGTGGACGAGGGTAAGAATGATTATGATACTCGATGTGGACGTGACCGCCGCAGGCGGCATTATAAAATTTGCGGCGAAGCCGCCACCACAACCCTCGGCCTGAAAGGCCGTCAAACTTAAGAACCCTCCGGCCTATAGGGCCGGTCAATCTTAAGAACCTTCCCCTCTGAGCCTTTTGAACCTTCACACCGAAGGCGTGTCCAATGGTAAGAAGCAAAAATGACACAGGCCGCCGATTGGCGGTCAGGATAGCGATGGAGCATCCTATCGGCGCTCTGCCCCGTACACCCTTTCCCGCTTCGCGGGACTTCCCCTCAAGGGGAAACGAGAAAATAGGTGGCACTGGATATTGTGTCACATATGACATAGAAAGCCAATCCCGTAACGCTGACTTTATAAGCATTGCCGCAGAGCGGCAATCCACAACCCTCGGCCCGAAGGGCCGTCAAACTTAAGAACCCTCCGGCCCGAAAGGGCCGGTCCATCTTAAGAACCTTCCCCTTCTGAACCTTTTGAACCCTCTGAACCTTCTGAACCCTCACGCCCGCAGGGCGTGTCCAATTCCCCCTATTTTATGCATAACTTCTTTAGGTACTCATAGAAAATTTCGATATCAGCGATCTAACACAATTTATACCTTGCGGGAATAGGGGTTTTGATATAGAGTATATATTAATAAACCAGTAACCCAGTATAAAGGGTACACTTATAGAACGAATGTAAATTCAGGGATAAGGGGAGATGGGTATGGCTTTACCGGCATTGCTTTTTGCGCTGCCTCTGGTGACGGCACTGATTCTTCTGGTGAACCGGAATCCGGCGGTCCGAAATACGCTGGTCCGTGTGTCGGCGCTTCTGATGGGGGTCCTTTCTGTGGCTGTAGGGGTCATGTATTTCGGACATCCTTTCAAAATCGGTGTGGATTCTCCGCTGGTGCGGCTTCTGATGATGGCTGTGGACGGTCTGGCTGCACTGACGGTGCTTTATTTCTGTGTGAAATACAAGCGCTATCTCACTGCCCTTCTGGGACTTGCCCAGTTTTTCCTGATTGTGGCCTTTGAGTTTCATGCAGGCAGCTATGCCCGGTCGGTGTGGGATTTCAATATCGACAATCTGTCCATTATCATGATTCTCATTGCTGGCATCATCGGCGGTCTCATTGCGGTGTACTCCCTGGGGTACATGGCGGTGTATCACAGGAAGCATGTGGATGTGAAGGACCGCCGCTCTTTCTTTTTCTTCGTGGTGTTCCTTTTCCTGTCGGCCATGTTCGGCCTGGTTATGTCCAACAATCTCCTGTACATGTACACTTTCTGGGAAATCACATCGCTCTGTTCTTTCCTTCTCATCGGCTATTCCGGTACCAATGAGGCTATCCACAATTCCTTCAAGGCCCTGTGGATGAATCTTCTGGGAGGATTGGCCTTTGCCATGGCCATTGCCTATCTGGGAGAGCATTTCTATACCCTTGAAATTTCCCAGCTTCTTTCCATGGGTATGCAGGGGATGCCTGTGGAGCCGGTGGTGGCGCTTCTGGTGTTCTGCGGCTTTACGAAGTCTGCCATGATGCCTTTCTCCGGCTGGCTTCTGGGGGCCATGGTGGCGCCTACGCCTACGTCGGCCCTGCTCCATTCTTCTACCATGGTGAAGGCCGGGGTGTTCCTCATTATCAAGCTGGCGCCTATTCTGGGAAATAATCATGCCGGCATTATGGCCATGCTGGTCGGGGGCATTACGTTCTTCTTTGCTTCCTGCGCCGCCATTTCCCAGTCCGACGGGAAGAAGGTGCTGGCCTATTCCACCATTTCCAACCTGGGCCTCATCGTGTGCTGCGCCGGCACCGGATCCTATGAAGCAGCCTGGACGGCGATTATGATCGTCATTTTCCATGCCGTGGCGAAGAGTCTTCTTTTCCTTACTGTGGGAACGGCAGAGCAGCAGCTGGGCAGCCGGAATCTGGAGAGCTTCGATGGCATTTTCAATTCCATGCCCCGCCTTTCTCTCTGCATGGTGATCGGCATCTGCGGCATGTTCCTGGCTCCTTTCGGCATGCTGATTTCCAAATGGGCGGCCATGAAGGCCTTCGTAGACGCAGGGCAGCCCCTGCTGCTTCTGGCGCTGGTCTATGGCTCTGCCACCACTCTCTTCTACTGGACGAAATGGCTGGGCAAGATTACCACCTATATACCGACCAATGAAAACCGGGAGAAGGGCATTCTGGGAGTGGAATGGACGGCGCTGAAGACCCTGGCGGCTCTGACCCTGGTGGTGTGCGTTCTCTTCCCGCTGATTTCCCAGTACATGGTCATCCCTTATCTGGCTTTAATGTATAGAAATATTAATGATGTCATTGCCCAGTCCAACCTGTGGATTATGTCGGTGATGGTTTTCCTTCTCATTATCCTGCCGCTGCGCTTCGGCAAGAGCAGGAGGAAGAAACAGGTCATCACCAACCTGTCCGGCGAGAACCTGGGGAGCGACGTGGCTTACCGCGGCGCTGCCGGACGGATCGTGCCGGTGCAGCTTCGGAACTGGTACCTGGAGTCCTGGTTTGGCGAAAGGCGGATGACTCTCTGGGGGTACACGGCCTGCCTGGCCTGCGTGCTCATGGAGCTGTCACTGGCAGCAGGAGGTGTGTTCCATGTCTGATTATATGATCAATGTCATCGGCGCCCTGCTGTATCTGCTGCTGGCGCCGCTTCTGGGGGGCCTCCTTTCCGGTCTGGACCGCAAGATTTCCGCCCGCATGCAGCGGCGGGTGGGGCCGCCTCTGCTGCAGCCTTTTTATGACTTCGGAAAGCTCTGGGACAAGCAGCCCATAGCCGTCAATAAGGCGGAGGGATTCTATGTATTCGGTTTCCTTCTTTTCGTCCTTCTGTCCGGCGCCTTCTTCTTTGCAAGGGGCGACATTCTGCTGGTGGTCTTCACCCTGACCATGGCCAGTGTGTGCCTCATCATTGCCGCCTATGCCACTGACTCTCCCTACAGCCAGGTGGGGGCGGAAAGGGAGCTGGTGCAGACCATGGCCTATGAGCCCATGCTTCTTATGGCAGCCCTGGGTTTCTATCTGTCCGGCGGCAGTTTCAATATCCGGGAAATCATGGCTTCCGATACCATGAACATTCTGCGCATGCCCGGCATTTTCCTGGGCCTCTGCTACATTCTTCTCATTAAATTCAGAAAATCGCCCTTCGATATTTCCATGTCCCATGAAGCTCACCAGGAGCTCATCGGCGGTGTGAAGACGGAAATTTCCGGCCGCACTTTGGGTATGGTGGAAATCGCGGAGTGGTATGAAGACGTGTTCCTCCTGGGACTGGTGCTTCTCTTCTTCGTCACCTCTTCCCCCTGGACTTTGATACCGGGCCTTGTCGTATGCGGTCTGGTGTTCTTCACGGGCATTCTGGTGGATAATTCCTGCGCCCGCATGAAATGGGAGAAAATGCTGGCTTCCACCTGGCTTTTCTCGTTCCTGGCCGGATTTATTAATGTGGCCTTTCTCATGTATTTCAGATAAGGAGGAATCGTTATGGGATTTGAAAAGAAATCGCCCTGGCTCATCCATTACGACGGCTCTTCCTGCAATGGCTGCGATATCGAAGTGCTGGCCTGCCTTACGCCTTTATACGACGTAGAGCGGTTCGGCATTGTGAATACCGGGGACCCCAAGCATGCGGACATTTTCCTCGTCACCGGCGGAGTGAATGCCCAGAATCTGCCGGTGGTGCGGCAGATTTATGACCAGATGCCGGAGCCTAAAGTTGTGATTGCCGTAGGCACCTGCGCCTGCACCGGCGGCGTTTTCCGGGAATGCTACAACATGCTTGGCGGTATGGACAAGGCCATTCCGGTGGACGTGTATGTACCGGGCTGCGCCGCCCGGCCGGAGTCTATTATTGCCGGCGTGGTGAAGGGCCTTTCGGTGCTGGAAGAAAAGCACAGGAAACTGAAAGCCACCGGAAACCACGGCGTACCTTTGGAAAAACCAAAAGCCTTTGGCACCTATGGAGAGGAGGACAAACATGAAACAGCAGGTCATTGAAATCAGGAGCGAAGACCTTCTGGAAAGGACGGCCCGTTTCAAGAAAGAAGGCTGCCGTCTGGTGCAGATCCTCTGCACCCGGGTGGAAGAGGGCTATGAGCTTACCTATACCTTTGACAAGAACTATTTCCTCTATCATCTGCGCCTGATTGTGCCCCTTTCCGGCTCTGTCATGAGTGTCACCAGCCTTTACTGGTATGCCTTCGTCTGGGAAAATGAAATCCATGACCTCTTCGGTCTGGACATCCGTTTCATTGCGCCGGAGGTGGATTACGGCGGCCATTTCTACCATCTGGCCCAAAAGACCCCCTGGCACGACCTGTCCGGCGCCGTCCATGCCAAACGGGCGGTGAAGGTCAATCTTCGGAGCGGCCTTGGCATTGATGCTTCCGTACATAAAGATACAAAGGAGGATTGATTTCAAATGGCAGAAATAACCACAGTCCCCTTTGGCCCCCAGCATCCGGTACTGCCGGAACCGATTCATCTGGATCTGGAACTGAAGGATGAAAAAGTCGTCCGGGCAGTGCCCTCCATCGGCTATGTCCATCGCGGATTGGAAAAACTGGTGGAAAAGAGGGATTTCAAACAGTTCATCTATGTGGCAGAAAGGGTATGCGGCATCTGTTCCTTCGGCCATGGCTGGGGCTATGCCAAAGCGGTGGAAGGCCTCATGAACATCGAAATACCGGAGCGGGCCAGCTGCCTGCGCACCCTGTGGCATGAGCTCTCCCGGCTCCACAGCCACCTTCTCTGGTTCGGCCTGGCCGCTGACGCCATGGGATTTGAAAGCCTTTTCATGCATGCCTGGCGCATCAGGGAAATGGTGCTGGATATTTTTGAAGAAACCACAGGAGGCCGGGTCATTTTCTCAGTCTGCAAAATCGGCGGCGTAAGAAGAGATATCACCGACAGCCAGCGGAAAATGATTCTGGAAAAAATGAAGGAACTCAAAAAAGAAATCAGCCAGATGGCCATGGTATTCCTCTATGACAATACCATCCAGAGCCGTCTGGAAGGGGTAGGGGTTCTTTCCATGAACGATGCCATGGACATGGGCTGCGTAGGCCCCATGGCCCGGGCCAGCGGCCTTCCTGTAGACTACCGCATGGCTGAGGACGAAGGCTTCTACAAAAAGCTCCATTTTCATCCTGTCACTGAAACCGCCGGCGACTGCCTGGCCAGGGTGAAGGTGAGGCTGGGAGAACTGACCCAGTCCATCGACCTCATCTGCGGCTGTCTGGAACTTCTTCCGGAAGGAGCCATCGAAGCACCGGTCAGAGGCCTTCCCCCGGCAGGCGAATATTTCACCAGGGTGGAACAGCCCCGGGGCGAAGCCCTTTACTACGTGAAAGGCAACGGCACAAAGAACCTGGAACGGTTCCGCCTCCGCACTCCCACCAACGTCAATCTGGCAGCCCTGGTGAAAATGCTGAAAGGCTGCGAACTGGCCGATGTGCCCAACATTATCCTCACCATCGATCCCTGCATCAGCTGCTGTGAAAGATAAGGAGGCGTCCCATGAGTTTTCTCATTTATATGAAACAGGCCCTTTCCAACCTGTTCAAACCGCCGGTTACCACCTCCTATCCCTTAAAGCCCAAAACCTTTAAGCCCCATGACCGGGGCCGGGTGATCAACGACATCAGCCGCTGCATCCTCTGCGGCCAGTGCATGCGCACCTGCCCGGCCGGTGCCATTACCGTGGACCGCACCACAGGCATATGGAAAATCAACCCCTTTGCCTGCGTCCAGTGCGCCGGCTGCGTGGAGGTATGCCCCAAGAAATGTCTCCACATGGACCCGAAAGCGGCAGCGCCGGATGTGAAAAAATCGGAAATCATCCTCCAGGTGAAGAAAGAAGACGGTGTGTCCAGAGTGCAGCGCAAGGTGGCAGCCATCAATATGGCAGAGGCCGCCATGGACGACCGGAGCCATATTGTAAACAATATTATGAAATGTATCTTCTGCGGCCAGTGCATGCGGAACTGCCCCTCCGGCGCCATTACCGTGGACCGCCGCTCCCGTACCTGGCGCATTAACCTGGAAGCCTGCGTGAACTGCGGCACCTGCATCGACAACTGTCCAAGGAAATGCCTGTCCCTGGGCTGCTACCTGGGCAATCCAAGCGAAATCACCATGAAAGGCTCCCGCCCCCCTGTAAGGCGAAGACCTTCAACGTTCGCTCCTGCGGAGAAAGAAGGGCCCCTGCCATCTCCTGTCCAGGCGGCAAAGCCGGAAGCTCCGGCAGAGAACCCGATGCCTGCAGTGAAAGCGGAAGAAATCCATGTGCCGGATACCCATATCCGGATAGAAGCGGAGAAATGTTTATTCTGCGGCAAGTGCGAGCATAACTGCCCGGCTGATGCCATTTCCATAGACCGGAGAAACCGCACCTGGACCATTGACCGGGAGAAATGCATCACCTGCGGCGTCTGCGCTGACGGCTGTCCCGCCCGCTGCCTCACATTGGCGGATGCCTGGGACGCAGGGGAGAAGAAAGAAATGAAATCCACCTACCAGGGAAAAGTCCTCCGCCGTCCGCCGGCGGGAAGAAAACCGGCTCCAGCGCCGGCGCCTTCCCCGATACAGGAAGAAAAAGCAGCAGAAGCTCCCACGCCGAAGCCTTCTCCTGTCAAAGAAGCGGCACCGGAAGCAGTGCCGGATACCCATATCCGGATAGAAGCGGAAAAATGTTTATTCTGCGGCAAGTGCGAGCATAACTGCCCGGCTGGGGCCATTTCCATAGACCGGAGGAACCGCACCTGGACCATTGACCGGGAGAAATGCATCACCTGCGGCGTCTGCGCCGACGGCTGCCCTGCCCACTGCCTCACTTTGGCAGATGTCTGGGACGCAGGGGAAAAGAAGGAAATGAAATCCACCTATCAGGGAAAAGTCCTCCGCCGTCCGCCGGCAGGAAGAAAACCGGCTCCTGCGCCTTTCCCGATACAGGAAGAAAAAGCAGCAGAATCTCCCGCCCCGAAGCCGACTCCTGTCAAAGAAGCGGCACCAAAAGCAGTGCCGGATACCCATATCCGGATAGAAGCGGAAAAATGCCTGTTCTGCGGCAAATGCGAGCATAACTGCCCGGCAGGAGCCATTTCCATAGACCGGAGAAATCGCACCTGGACCATTGACCGGGAGAAATGCATCACCTGCGGCGTCTGCGCCGACGGCTGCCCCGCCCGCTGCCTCACTTTGGCGGATGCCTGGGAAGCAGGGGAGAAGAAAGAAATGAAATCCACCTATCAGGGAAAAGTCCTCCGCCGCCCGCCCCGTCCGGCGCCGGTCAGGAAGGAAGCGCCAAAGGACGGAGAGCCCCATGCATGAATATCCGGTAACTTTGGAAATCGTCCGCATGGCGGAAAAAACAGCCCGTGAAAAAGGGGGCATTGTAAAGGCCATCCATCTGGTGGTGGGAGAGGACTCCGGTTTCATCGGAGAATCTATCCAAATGTACTTTGATGTCATTTCCGAGGGCACCCTCTGCGAGGGCGCCCTTCTCACCATTCAGGATGTGAAGCCCAAAATGAAATGCGACCGCTGCGGCTGTCTCTTTGAAAGAAAGAAATTCTCCTTCACCTGTCCCCGCTGCGGAGGCGACGGCTCCCCCACGGACATAGGCAAGGAATTTTATATAGAATCTGTAGATCTGGAGGTTGATTGAATGCATATGGTGAAAGCCGGCGTCATGGAAGACATTTACGCCCACAACAATCACATTGCCGAACACGTAAGAGAATACCTCATGAAGAGGAATGTATATACCATCAACGTCATGGGGGCCCCGGGAACCGGAAAGACCACATCCCTGGAACAGCTCATGAAACATATGAAATCCAAAATATACGTCATTGAAGGCGACATTGAGTCCGACATCGACACGGAACGGCTTAGAAAAGAAAATGTCACCGCCGCTCAGATCAATACCTTCGGCGCCTGCCACCTGGACGCCCCCCTGGTGCACAACGCGGTGCACACCATGGATTTCAGAGAAGGCGGCATCCTTTTCATAGAAAACGTAGGAAATCTTGTATGCCCGGCGGAACTGAACATAGGAGAAAATATCAAAATGCTCATCGTCAGCGTGGCCGACGGCAGCGACAAGCCCTACAAATACCCCCTGGCCTTTGAAAAGGCGGATATCATCCTTCTCAACAAGACAGACCTTATGCCATATCTGGACTTCGACGAAGACTTCTTCATGAAAGGCCTCCGCCACCTGAACAAACAGGCACCGGTATTCAAGGTCAGCGGAAAAACAGGAGAAGGATACAAAGAAGCGGCAGCATGGATTGAAGAAGCCGCCGGGAAGGAAAGATAGACCTGCGGCTGCTGCCCGCTATCCGCTTTCCGCGGTGGAGCCGCGCCCCTTTTTTAACATGACGGTGGGGTGACACGGCTCTTTCATCATCTCGAGCGGAGCCGCATGCCGCTATGGGAGACAGACAGGAACCGCTCCCATGATGTTCTGAGTCGAGAGATCTCCCACCGTAATGCCGCCCGTACCATCAGAGGAGGAGATTTCTCCACTCTGTGGAGACTCTGCATAGAGTCTCCAAGTCAGCCGAAGTTGGCCTCTAGCCTGCACAATAAGAGGCTTTCCTATTGGCGGCTGACCGGCTTCGGTCGAAATGACGGGAGGGCGCGGGCTGGCTTTTTTTATAATCTGCGGCGAAGCCGCCACCACAACCCTTGGTCTGAAAGGCCGTCAAACTTACGAACCCTCCGGCCCATAGGGCCGGTCAATCTTAAGAACCTTCCCCTTCTGAACCTTCACACCGAATGTGTGTCCAAGGGTAAGAAGCAAAAATGACACAGGCCGCCGATTGGCGGTCAGGACCGCGATGGACCATCCTATCAGTGCTCTGCCCCGTACACCCTTTCCCGCTTCGCGGGACTTCCCCTCAAGGGGAAACGAGAAAATAGGTGGCACTGGATATTGTGTCACATATGACACAGACAGCCAATCCCGTAACGCTCCTTGCGTCCCCTTTAGGGGAAGAGGGCCACGAAGTGGCGAAGGGGTGGACGGTGGTAAGAATGATTATGACACTCGATGTGGACGTGACCGCCGAAAGGCGGCATTATAATACTCATCGCCCCCTAATGGGCTCGCTGTACATCATTTCGATCGGGGGGGCCGCCGATTGGCGGTCAGGATAGCGATGGGGTGTCAAATCGGCGCTCTGCCTTGTACACCCTTTGCCTCTTCGAGGCGTTCCCCTC
>ERZ1023650.299-NODE-299-length-9391-cov-7.125428_pt1 | contig 9391 bp, 9 predicted proteins | sample MGYA00380337_ERZ1023650 | MGnify/ENA primary metagenome ERZ1023650 (study PRJEB33179, sample SAMN07449042) | human gut metagenome | biome: Human-gut; feature: Human associated habitat; material: Faeces | host: Homo sapiens | place: India:Kasaragod | collected...
GGACACCGCCGTGTCAAACAGCGCATAAGGTAGCGCCGGGGAAATGGTGGTGCAGAGGAACCCGCCGAGCTCCTTGTACAGTTTTACCGTTTCTTCGTCCATTTTTGCGCCATGCTCGATGGAATCCACGCCGTTTTCCAGCGCAACCTTCACCCCTTCGGGCGATTCGGTGTGGGCCGCCACGGGATAGCCCATGGCGTGGGCCCGATCGCACACGGCCTTTACCATCTCCGGCGGCATCTTCAGCTCGCCGGGGGTGCCCTTTTCGGCGGCATCCAGCACGCCGCCGGTGATCATCAGCTTGACAAGATCCACCTTCTGGCCGCTGGCCTTTTTGAGCTGAGCAAGTGCTTCGGCATTGTTATGGGCCGCAACTGCCACCGAGCCTGCCATATGTCCGCCCGGCACCGAAATGCCTTCGTTGGCAGCAAGAATGCGCGGTGCCAGCAGTCTGCCTGCAGCGGCATCGTCCCGGCAGCGGGTGTCAAAATCTGCAATGCCGCCCACGGTGCGGATGGTAGTCACACCACCCAGCAGTTCCAGCTTCGCGTAGCTGCATACCAGCCTGTAGGCCACCGCACGGGTCAGGCCATTGCTCAGAATTTTGCGCACCAGCGCAGCATTGTCCCGCGGCTTTGCGCTGGGCTTGCCGTTGCCCGCCAGATGCACATGCAAATTGACCAGACCCGGCATGATATAGCCTCCGTGCAGATTGATCACCTCATAACCGTCCAGATCCACGCCCTCATCGACAATGGCAATGATCTTATCATCCTCGGTCAGCAGGATCTTGTGCGCTTCCGGCTGCATCTGCTCGGTGCCATCCAGCAGGATCCCGTTCGTATAGGCACGTTTCATTGGGAACATCCTCTCTTTTTCAGGTTTTTCGGACAGGAGTTGTTTTGTTCCAGTATAGCACGTTCCGGCAGATGGTGCAATGCAAAAACGGGCAGGAAAGGTTCAGCCCTCTCCTGCCCGCTCGGTGTTTTTATTTACTGTGCGGCTGCGCTGGAAGCTACTTCGGAAGCAGCAGCCTCAGAAGATGCGGCTTCCGAAGAAGCAGCTTCGCTGGATGCGGCATCTGCGCCGCCGGTCACGCCGCCCTCAACGACCAGCTCATCCTCATAGTCAAGGCCGTAGGTATCCACCAGAGTCTCCTCATAGTCCTTGTGGAAGAAGTTCTCCTCGCCCAGAGCCTTGATCTCCTCGTTCAGCCAATCCAGAACGGTGGTGTTGCCCTGGCTCACAGCGGGAGCAATGGTGTCCTGACTGCCCAGAGAGGGAATGCCGACCGTGTAGCCGGGGTTCTGCTTTGCAAATGCAATGACCTCGGTGTTATCGTTGGCCCATGCCACGCCGTTGCCGTTCTCCAGTGCATTCTTGGCCGTTGCATAGGAATCGTACTTCTGCAGCGGAATGTCGGGGTACTCCTTGGTCAGGTAGGTCTCGGCGGTGGTGCCGGAAATGACGATCATCTGGTCGTCAGCGTTCCAGTTGTCCAGAGTGGTGATAACGTTGCTGTCCGGAGAAATGACACCCAGAGCCACGTTCATGTAAGGCAGAGCAAAGTCCACTTCCTCTGCGCGCTCCGGGGTCACGGTGAAGTTTGCCAGGATCACATCCGCCTTGCCGGTCTGCAGGTACTCGATGCGGTTGGCAGCCTCGGTGGAAACGAAGTTGATCTCTACGCCCAGATCCTCGCCCAGACGGCGTGCAAAGTAGACATCATAGCCCTGATATTCGCCGTTCTCGTCCACATAGCCGAACGGGTTCTTATCGGAGAACACGCCGATGTTGATGGTGCCGGACTCCTTGATCTGATCCAGAGTGCGGTAGACCACGCTGCTGCCGGATGCTGCAGTTGCAGTAGAAGCAGAAGAAGAGCCGCCGCATGCGGTCAGAACAGCGGCAGCGGAAACTGCACCCAGACCCAGCAGGAAGGAACGACGAGAAATCTTAGACTGTTTCATAATGATTACTCCTTTACAAAATCTTTCCCATTTGGCTGCGGAACACCCGCAGTCTTTATCTTGATCTGTGACTCATTTCACAGCATCAAACGTGAAGGTGCGCAGGAAGCGTTGCGCGCGCTCGGTCTTGGGCCGGTCAAAGAACTCGGCCGGTGCAGCTTCTTCCACGATCTTGCCGCCATCCAGAAAGATGACGCGGTTGGCAATGGCGCGGGCAAACTGCATTTCGTGGGTGACGATGATCATGGTCTTGCCCTGCTTGGCAAGGTCCAGCATAACGTCCAGCACCTCGCGCACCATTTCCGGATCAAGGGCAGCGGTCACTTCGTCAAACAGAAGGATCTCCGGGTGCATACACAGTGCGCGCACGATGGCAACGCGCTGCTTCTGGCCGCCGGAAAGCTCCCGCGGGTAGCTGTTTTTCTTGGCAAGCAGGCCCACACGGTCCAGCAGAGCTTCGGCCTCCTGCTGCACTTCCGCTTTGGGGCGCTTCTGCACCTTGGTGGGTGCCAGAAGCACATTGTCCAGCACCGTCATGTGCGGGAACAGCTCGTAGCTCTGGAACACCATGCCGATGCGCTGGCGCAGCTGAGTCAGATTTTTACCGCCGTAGGCAACGGTCTCATTGCCCAGCCGCACCCGGCCGCTCTGGGTGGGCTCCAGACCATTCAGACAGCGCAGCAGGGTGCTTTTGCCGCAGCCCGAAGGGCCGACCACCACGATGACCTCGCCGGGCTTGACAGCAAAGCTGATATCATCCAGCACGGGGGTCTCGCCATAGGCCTTGATCAGATGTTCAACAGTCAAAATAGGTTCTGCCATGTACGGTCACTTCCATTTCTTTTCGAGATAGGATGCCAGCAGACTGATGGGCCAGCATACGAAGAAATATAACACGAAAACCGTGAGATAAATGCCAAACGCTGCGTTAGGGCTGGCGGTGCGGTTGGCCTCGATGATCTGCTGTGCTACCTTGATCACTTCCACCACACCGATCATCAGCACAAGGCTGGTGGTCTTGATCATGCGGGTAATCAGGTTGATGGACAGCGGGATCAGGCGGCGCACCGTCTGCGGAATGATGATGTACCAGTAGGTCTGCGCACGGCTCATGCCAAGGGCCTCGGCGCTCTCATACTGGTGCTTCGGAATGGCGATCAGCGCACCGCGCACAAGGTCGCTCATTTCTGCGGTGCCCCACAGCACAAACACGATGATGGATGCCGTCTCGCCGGAAAGGTTCCACCCAAAGGCACGGGTGGTGCCGAAGTAAACGAGGAACAGCAGCACCATCTGCGGCATGATGCGGACGAACTCCAGATAAAGCCGCAGAACCGCCTTGATAACGGGGTTGCGGGAGGTCATGAGCACGCCCAGCAGGATGCCCAGCGGCAGGCTGATGATCACCGAGACGGCACTGATCTTGAGTGCAACGCCAAGGCCGCCCAGCAGGCGGGCCATGTTTTTGCCCTTGAACAGGACATCAAGACCCAAATCCAGCATAGCGCAGCCTCCTTTCGATCAGGCTGCCCACAATGGACACCGGCAGCAGAATGATAAGGTAGAACACCACCAGCAGAAACAGACATTCGATGGTTTTGGAGTACATGCCGATGAGGTCCTTTGCCGTGAACATCAGGTCCATCAGGCTGATGGCGCTGAACACGCTGGTCTCCTTGAGCAGGAAGATCACATTTGCCATGAAAGCCGGCATACTGGTGGACATGGCCTGCGGCAGAATGATGTAGCGCATGGTCTGCCAGCGGTTCATGCCAAGGCTGTAGGCACTCTCGGTCTGGATGGGCTCAATGGCTTCCAGACCGCTGCGGAACGCTTCGGCCATGTAGCTACCGCCCAGAAACGCCAGACCGGCAATGCCGCAGATCTCGGCATTGGTGCGGATGCCCACCTTGGGCAGGCCATAATAAATGAAGAACAGCTGCACCAGCAGCGGTGTGTTGCGGGACAGCTGGATGTAAACACCCACGATCTGCCGCAGAACGGGCACCTTGTCATACTGGATCACTGCGCAGGCAAGGCCAATGATGATGGCAAAAATGATGCCTGCAACGCCCAGCCGCACGGTAAGTACAGCGGCCTTCTGGTAGAGCGGCAAATATTGCTGGATCGCATTCCAGTCCATTGCCGGATTCCTCCCTTGTATCCTGATTTGCGGGTCAAAACAAAACGCCCGGAAGCTCCCTCTTCAAGTAAGCTCCCAGGCGGTCAGCGACAGATCCTTCTGCGTGTTCCCACACAGAATATGCAGATATGCTCACACGGCATACCATACTGCAGGGCGGCCGGTCCGGGAAGCGTTTGCGGTACAACAACACATTGCGCAACAACACATCATAGCCGTTTCCTCCCTGAATGATCTCAATTTTCGGATTTGCTCGACCCGATGCACGTAGTTTACACCCTATTACCCATTATGTCAATATGATTATGGGACTTCTTTCGATTCTTTGCTCATTCAGCCTAAAATCATATCATTCCATGTGTAAATTTTATTCATTTTTCAACTTGACCGTATGCGTCGTGCGGACAGCAAAAAGCCCTCCCGTCGGGGGAGGGCCGGGCCGGATAAAGATTTTTTAGGAAAGTTTAAGAAACAGCCGGTTTTGCTTTCTGCTGCCATATGCTCCCCTCCTGCCTTTTCTTTTATAAATAAGTATCATGATCTCTCGGGAAAAGTGCAATCAAAAGGCACCGGCTTGTGCAAAAAAGCCGGTGCCTTGGGGCAGGAATATTTTACAGGTTCAGCAGCACATTAGTCCGGAAAACGTTGCCGCCCGTTTCCACCGTCAGATTGCCGTGATACCTGTGCACGGCAGTTTCGACGGAAACAAGGCCGATGCCCTGTCCGTCATGCTTGGTGGAGTGCAGAACGCCGCCCTGCTTTTTCAGCACGCCGTCATAGCGGTTCTCCACCATCAGGCCCATCATGGCCGGGCTGAGCATCCGGGCCAGCACCTTGATCTGCCGTTCTTCCGGCGGCAGCTTCTGGCTGGCATGGAGCGCATTTTCCAGCAGGTTGCCAAGAATGGTGCACAGGTCGGCCTCCGGCAGGGGCAGGAACTTGGGCAGTTCCAGCTTCCATTCGATCTGGATGCCCTGTTTCCGGGCCTCGTAGTCGTAGTGGCCGGCAAGCGCATCCACCGCAGCGTTGACGCACAGGGTGGGTCTGGCATCGCTGAGTTCGCTCTCGTACTGGCTCAGGTAGCTTTTCAGTTCATCCAGCCGCCCGGCCTCGGTCAGGCCGGAGATCACATGCAGGTGCTGGCGGAAATCGTGCCGCAGGTGGCGGGTCTGTTCCAGATAGCTGCGCAGCTCCATATAGCGGCGGGACTCCACGGCCAGCAGCTGGTTTTCGCGGTCCAGCTGGGAGCTGCGGGCATACTCCTTTGCCACGCGGTACATCTCGTACAGCAGCAGAAAGATGCCCAGCAGCGAGATGCTCACTGCCAGCACCGCGATGATGCGGATGCGGTTCATCAGGATGACGCCGGTTTCCTTCGGCATACAGAACACCAGAAACGCCGCGTACAGCCCCGGCAGCGGCCATGCCGACTCCCAGAAAGCTTCGCCGTGGAACTCCTGCAGCATCCACCGGCTCCAGCGCACTGCCGTAAAACGGAAGATAGCACTGAGTATCACCGAGAGGGTCAGGCAGATGACCGAGGTGCTGGGCAGAAACACCGGCTGTGCATTGTCCAGCTCAGCTTCCGCGTTCAGCACAATGGCAAGCAGGGTGCACACAGACATCATCACTGCCGACACCGAGAACAGAAACATGGTCTGGCTGATCGATACTTTCCGGTCGGTGCGCCAGCGCAGCAGCCAGAAGCTGATGATGAGCAGCGGGATGAGCAGGAAGTTCGTTTCTATGTCCAGCATGCAGCACACCGCTGCGCCAGCCAGACCCATCAGTGTGATCGCCGACGCACCGATGGCATAGGTTTTACGCGGTGCACGCAAGTGCTCCTGCAGCGAGGCAAGGCAGAGGTATTCTGCCGGATACATCATTGCAAATTCCAGAAAAAAACGTCCAAACAATGCAAAATTCACAAGCGCTCTCCTTTCCGGGTCAGAATTCCCGCTGCATACCACGGAACTGGTACTGCGTAAATTGGGCAAGCAGGCTGTTTTTGTCCTTCTGCCGCACCGGCAGATGGGTCCCATCCAGCATTTCAATGCAGTCGCCCTCAAACCGCAGCACCTTGGACATGTTGATGATCACGCCGCGGTTGCACACCAGAAATTCCGGCTGGGTCTGAAGCTGTTCCTGCACCTGTGCAAAATTTGCCGTGGCCCGGCACTCGCCGTCATCCGTGACCACACGCACATAATGGTTCTGTGCCGTAGCATAGTAGATCTTGGTCAGCGGCAGCCGCACGATCTGCCGGGCAATGCGCACCTCCAGCTCCGGCTGCTGGCGGCACAGCACCCGCCGCAGCTCCCCTGCCAGCTGCTCAAACTTTTCTTCCTTATAAGGCTTGAGCAGATAATCGAATGGATGTACCGGAAAGGCATCCCACACGTACTCCGGCGAGGATGTCACAAACACGATCAGCAGGTCCGGGTCGGCCGCACGCAGCCGCTGCGCCGTCTCAATGCCATTGGTGCCCTCCATGCAGATGTCCAGAAACACCACCTGATACCCTTCGCGCCCGCCGGCCCGCAAAAATTCATCTCCGCTGGCAAAACAGCTGCAGGATATATTCTCATTTTCAAATGCCTTTTTCAGCAGCTGTTTCAACCGTTCGGCATCCGGCTTGCTGTCTTCCACGATCGCCGTCTGCAGGTTCATTGCTGCACCCCCTTGTTCCTTCTGCTTCCCTGTTTTTTTATATTATAGCACAAGTTCCGCCTTCCGTGGTCTGCCATTCGCGCACAAAACAGCCCGTTTCGCGCAGGTTGCGGCAAATTTTTGTGTGTTTTCGTGGCTGCTATGATTCTAATGCTGGCAAAGTGGTGGAACCGGAGAACGAAGTGACAGCTGTTCGCATTGACTTCGTTGCACAATATGGATATAATATAATTAGAATTTTACTATTATAGATCGTTCAGGAGCAGGAGGTGCTTTTATGAATATCCGTCCATCTGCAGCAATTCGTCAGAACTACAACGAGATCGCCGATCTGTGCAGAGAAACCGCCGAGCCGATTTTTCTCACCAAGAACGGCGAGGGTGACTTGGTCGTCATGGACATCGAAACCTACAACCGCCGTGAAAAAATGCTGAAGCTCCGTGAAGAGCTGCTTTCCGTGGAAGAGGACCGGATGCGTGGAAGCGAGGGCTATTCGATCGACGAGGTCACTTCCATGATGCGCAGTGCGGTCAAGGAGGCCACAGGGCATGGCACAGCAAAATAAATACCACGTGATCGTGTCAGCACGGGCTGCTCAGATGCTGGTGTCCCACGCCGCATTTCTGGCACAGGTCAGCCCTGCAGCAGCAGAGCGGCTTACAGTGGAATTTGAAAAGGCTGCAAAATCTCTGGAGCAGATGCCGCAGCGCTACCCATGGTTCAAAGGCGAATACATTCCTAAAAATGCTTACCGATTTATCTTGTTTGAAAAACGCTATCTGCTTATCTTCCAGATCGCAGATCATACGGTTTATGCAGATCATGTGGTAGATTGCAGACAGGATTACGGCTGGCTCATCCGATGATCAACAAAGGCGGTGGCTTTCCCTTTTGTGGGAAGCTCCCGCCTTTTTCTGCGTCTGTATAAAAAGAAAAGCACCACACGTTTCTGTGTAGTGCTTTTTCCTTCTGGTGGAGAATACCGGGATCGAACCGGTGACCTCTTGCATGCCATGCAAGCGCTCTCCCGAACCACGCACTCACGCACCCCCACACAAAGGTGCGAGGATGAACAATATTCGATGTAAAAACGTTAAAATCGAAGAAATCACTTCTGTATCCCCTTTGGAGAGGCTATTGTGACAGCAATGCCTAATTTAATTACTGTTTCTTATAGGTAATGCTTGTTCCAAAAGCAAAATTTGCGCTTCAATTTTGCGAATTAGACGTTGCAGCTCCTTTTGAAAAGACGTTTGCAAACAATTTGTATCAACCATTGAGATCAAATAGGCCCGATAACCACATAGGTACTGGCTAAATTGAAAAATGCTTTTAAATGGATACTCCTTTAGATTTCGATGCTTTAAAGGTAGTTTATTGGCCTTTGAAAGAAATTCATCTAATCCAATGCTTCTTATCAGTGGAACATTTTCTTTCGTAAACTTGACAATTTGGCGAATGTCAAATAATCGATTCCGCGATAAACGAATTTCATTATTTGAAATAACGTAGCCATTTAAAATGATTTCTTTGTGTCCATACCGAATTTTTGAATAATTGAGCGATAGCTCCTGCGATTTCAAAATATATTTTATCTTTTTCAGAAACCATTTCTTATTTTCAAAATCAAATGTGTTGCTTGAAAACAGTAAATCATCTGCATACCTCGTATACTGCACATTAAAAACTTGACAGTATTTTGTGATTCTTTGATCTATTCTCGCCATAACAAGGTTAGAAATCACAGGGGATGTAGAGGCTCCTTGAGGCAATCTTCCATCCAAGGTGACGATTTCTCCAATTAAATCAAGCAGCTTTTCCTCCTCAGCATCATTATCACACCGAATAATTAATGAGAGTTCTCTTTTGACGGAAGAAATTTTAATGGACGGAAAGAAATTCGCAATATCAATTCTTAGGAAAAACTCTGCGCCAATATGCTCTGATAAAAAAGATTTGTAATTTTCACCTTTTTTAAAGCCTTTAACGCAGATGGGAAGGTCTTGCTTAACTAGATATTTATTAAGTAGCTCTCGTTGAAGCTTCCACAGACTTGATTGTCTATCTAGATAGTTGATTGTGCGTGTTCCGCCCTTTTTGGGAATTTCAAACTCATTATAATCTTCTTTAGAAATTTTTCTTAGAACTTTTAAATAAGACGTACCCCAAACTAAATTACAGAATGACTCTGTAGTAAACATAGCATTTTTCTCCAATAAAAAGAAACAGAGAGCAGTATATAAGTACTTTCCTAACAAATCGCGAAGCGCGTGCTTTACACAGCACATGGAGGAATGATCACGACGCACACCGGCAGCGGGCATAGCCATTTAGTGACCTTAGTTCCTTGGAATTCAGTTTGCTACACTGACATCAAGGCCTTGATTGCTCAAGCATTGCTACTTATATACTACTCAACTGTTCACTCTTGAATTATACCACACAAATTCTCAATAAGCGAGTACAATTCGGGAAATTTTTCTTTAAATGCAGTCTGAACTTTCTTAAGGTTGTTTTCGTCCTCTAAAAATTTACGAGCTTCCTTTTCAGAAAAAGTACCGTCTATAGGGATAATCAACTGAAAAAATTCGTCTAAATAATTGGACAC
>ERZ1023650.302-NODE-302-length-9314-cov-8.514310_pt1 | contig 9314 bp, 3 predicted proteins | sample MGYA00380337_ERZ1023650 | MGnify/ENA primary metagenome ERZ1023650 (study PRJEB33179, sample SAMN07449042) | human gut metagenome | biome: Human-gut; feature: Human associated habitat; material: Faeces | host: Homo sapiens | place: India:Kasaragod | collected...
TCATAAAACAACTTGGCACGAGTAACTTTACCACCACTCACAAGCCAACCATATTTCGACAAGTTTCCAAATACATATGATTTTCCCGTTCCTTTTGGAGCTAGTTCTATTACATTCAAACGAGGCTCAACAAAAATTAACAGACGAGATAGAAACTCTATTTTCTGAGTTATAGAGGTAAACCCATCTGGATCATATTCCATCGCCGACAATAAAACATCAATCCACTCATTAATATCAAAATACTGACGAGCTTCACGAAGATACTCTATATCAACAGAACTATAAGGTTTGAATGGTTTAAAGTCAACCATACGAACATGGTTTTTATCACCTTTACTATTATCATCTGGCAACAAGCAGAGTTTTACAATACCCCATTTCTCACCATCAACCAATTCACCCGGATGTTTAGCATACACATAATCAGGAATGATTCCCTCTTTTTGCTTAATACCATAATCAGGAATTGCGAACTGCTTTACTCCTTTTATCAAATCAATATAGATAGAAAAACGAGCCAGCAATGTTACCTCCTTGCCTGCTAGAATATCATCCTTAACAGTACCTCCATTAGCAGGTATCACCTTATCTAAGAAAGCATTAAGGCCTAATGTATCTATTTCACCGGTACTGATATTCAAATATCTTTTCAAAAGATAATCCTTTACAAATGAAGGTAAATTGCGACCTGCAAAGATACTATTAGTTGCCTTAGGATCCTTATATATCGACATAGCAGAGAAATACTGTCTTATTTTCTGCTGTAATTCTTCTTTCATACTTTTCGGTTTTAGAAATCAAACAAATCTTCTTCTTGAGCAGCTTTTTTCCAGAGAATAGAACATCTATCTATCACCTTATCCCCCACAAGCACACTCAATTCACTGTCATTTTCATTAGCTTCAAGTGGAGCTGTCATAAACTCATCCATACCCAACTTTGTCAATGGATATGATTTGTTGTTATAGACAACATAAGGAATATCAGAAGCTGACAATCCTTTGATTCTAAGTCTGACTTGCGGATTGACAGTTGTCAATTCTTGTGAAAGAACTACCACACTCCAATGGTTGTTATTTGGATTATTCGAAATCACAAATATTGGTACCATTACTTCTTCTGGTGTACAGCCTCCATGAATACCTTGGTCTCTTGGAACCTTATTGCATAAAGACTTATGATTCAATGCACAAACTGTATTTCCATCTTCTAAGATAAAATAGTTTTTGTCATTGGTAGCCTTTCCTATTTTACATACTGCCAATCTACCATGATGATCAGAATCAAAACCTGCCAAGTTCAAGCCACCTTGCAACTGTGAGAGATAAGTCAATCCATGATCACTGACTATAGCAATTTTCTTACCAGCATACTTATTTATAATGCTCTCAACCGCATCTTCCACAATCCTCATTTCTGATATGATGGTGTTAGGATAGCGATTACTAGACTGATGCGCCATAGAATCTAAATCACCCACTTTCATTGTTTGGATATCAACGTCAGATAAATGTTGTAATTCTACCTTGTTCTCCTCTGTTGTAGTTGGCAACAAAGCTCTTGCTACCATTACTTCATTGAGATAGATATTGTCTTGCTGATGCTTTGCTAAGATAGCTTGAATAAATGGAATCCATTCTACGCCCAAACCATCTATCCAATAATACACATCAATATCATTACGACCAGCCAACAAAAAACGAGTAGTTTTTAGCGATTGATACCAAGTATCGAAAGCCACACAATCTGCATTATGCTCCGAAATTGCAGTTTTGATTTCGTCAGTATAAATGTTACCCAGTTTTGCCTTCTTATACTCATCTATATACGAAGAAAGCCACATACAGTTAGGTGTCAGCATAGGTTGAACTTGCATATAGTCAAACAATTCCGGAAAGAAATCTTTGACTTCATTTACAGATATACATTTCTTACCTAACCAAACTATGGCCAGTTCTTTCTCCTTAATAGTTATACCAGAAAAATATTTAATGGCTTCATGAGCTCCACTCTGCTTGGCAATATTTTCTAATCGATTACCAATAATAACCTCTATACTTTCTGATAGTTGTACATGGTGCTTTGCCGCCTCATTCAAACAGTATCTACGTTCTTCCATCTCTGTCTTAACAGAAGTAATATGCCTAGCTATCTCTGTAAACAAATCAGCATTAGTATAATTCGTCAGCTTTGACAAGCAAGCAGTTAAGTACCCGTCGCTTTGATTCATCAAATTATAGCAAGAGCATAGCAACCATCTATCAAAATTACTGCTATGAGCAAACCATATCTTCAAAAAGGATTTATAAGACGTAATCTCATTTACATCAAAATAATGTTGGACGAAAGAACATAAATCGAAATTCTTTGTCAAATCAATCTGTTCTGCCAAAAGTTTCCAATTTTCCTCGTCACTCTCCTGATACAACATATCCCCAAATTCCAAATGCAGTCCCAGTTTCAAGAACTCAAACGCATTCTTTGGACATACATAGCTGAAAGCATTGTCTGGCTGAGCAAATTTGGCATTGGCAAAAATTGAATCAGACGTACTAATGATGGTCTTACGCTTATGTACTTCTGTATTCTTCCAAATACTCAGCCATTCACTTACAGAATGTACCACATTGGCTTGCTCTTCAACATGCTTTACTCCATAACAAGAATCATCATCAACAAGAACCATCGTATAGTTCTCCCCTATCGCATTCTCATCATGCAAATGCCAAACATTTATCTGAGTATCATTTTCAAAAGCACTCATTTTACCCTCCAAACCGATAATAGGGATGTAGATTCTCTGTTGATTCTCCACTCCTTCTACGGATGCTTCAATCGACTTCATGGTCTTGATTAAAGCATCAAAGGTATGGCTTGACTGATTATCATAAAACCTAGCTAATTCAGAAAAAGGAGTAATGACGCTATCACGACCACGAAGAGAAATAATATAGTCTGCAATATGCTCACTCAATTCTTGATAAGTTATCATCAAGTCTGGATAATCATGATCTATCCATTTATCCACACTCTGAACCGCAACTCCACATTCTTCAAGCATATACATCACAAACTCAAAGCTATCATGGAAGTTATCAAACAGCACAAAACGGATTGGGTAGCGGTTTGCCGTAGCCGCTCCCAGTCCATTAATATTCTTATCTTCCTCTATAAGAGCCTTCAGTTCTTCAAAGGAAGCAATTGTTTTAAATCTATCGTCATCCAACATGCTTTATTATGATATTAAGGGTTTGTTCATCAGCATTTTCACATAAGTCTTTCAATAACTCACGCATCATCTGACTGGAAGCCAAAGGCATCACTTTTTTAGCAACATCGATTCGCTTCATCTTCAATTCTTGAGTTTCTCCTTGTGGATCTGCTGCCTGTTTAGGATTCTCTTGTCCATATCCATCGGTATTCATCCAAGCAGGGGCTGCATCAGAAGTTTCACCTTGTTGTGCAGCTGCACGCTTGAACTTTTCTCGCTCTTCCAGGTAACGCTTTTCGTTTTCCTCACGAAGACGTTGTTGCTGCTGTGCCAAACGCCAATTCTTAAGAGTATCTTCCACTCCACGTTCTGTCCAAAGTCCAATAGTTCCTTCCAAATGTCCTTCCAGAAATTGCTTGGCCTCAGCAAACTCAGGCTCTGTCATATTGATATATTCCAGAGTCATGACATAATTTTTAAAACCACTTTCAAAGTTATTGGCAGATTCAAGCAAGAGATTCCCCAAGTCTATATTGTTCTTCAATCCTTCTGCAACTTTACTCATAAGCTGAGGATTCTTTACACTATCCGAATCGGTAATTACCTTGATGATCCCATCAATCAGTTCTCTATTCTCATCAGAACACTCTGGCACATATTTCAAAGACCAAAGAGGATAACCAACACTAGCAGAATACTCATGAGTCATAGCCCAACGTGCATCTGTCAAACTACTGACATCAGAATATTTTGGAAGCTTATTCAGCTTAAAAGTCTTAATCAGATTCTTTGTAATAGCACCAGCTTCCTTGCTCTCAAACATAAAGTTGAGTTTTGGAGAAGTCTTACCACTTTCCCAGGCCTTGAACATTTCAACAATATCATCCACCAAATGATTTGCAGTTCTTGGCTTACCATTCAAATCAAATATCTTACCAGCATACTTACGCATCGCAAAAGCTACCATAGCCATCGGAGCGTACGATTGGAACAAACCAAATGGAGGCAAGGTCAACCCTATAAGCTTATCACCCAAATTGAACGACTGATTCTTATTAGTATGATTAAAGACATTCTGAATATAGTCACATACCTTTTTCAATGGATGTTCAGAACTTATATCTGATTTCCATTCCAGATTATCATCCACGCTATCTTGCAACAGATATTCAACATGCTTAGCAGGACCGCCACACTTAGCAATAATATCTTCCTTAGTATGGAAGGAAAGAACATTATCTACAGTTGCTTTTACTGAAGATTTCCTCCAGAATGTGTTAGATGAACGTGTTCTGATAATCTCCAAGGCTTCAGGACCAGACGTAAAGATGGCTGGAGCTATAGAGTTATTGATGGTTGAAGCCAATCTCGTACCAGATATTGGCAGTTCATCATCACGCAAACAGAAAGTTACATTTCCGCCACGGATTTCTCCCAGCCATCCAGAAATCATTTCACTTGCATTTTTAGTATAAGTCTTCTGCTGATTAGCAAGACCATGCTTCTGGGCACAAGTAGCATTTGCCTGATACTCTATGAATCGTTCATATTCCTTTTCACCCATAGGACTCTCCAATAAAACGAAACAGATATTTTTGAATCTCTCATCCTGTTTGTTCTTATTGATAATGTCTTTTAACTCAAAGATGTCCTGTCGAGTCTTTCCTACCATAAATGCTAAAAGCACTGAATATGAAGTAGCATTTTTTGCAAAATTCTCTATCTTATTGAGCAATGTATATTCATTACTTGTCAAAGAGAAAAACTGAAATTCCAATGGACGCGCCACCTGAGACAAGTTCTTGTCCATGAAATTCTTGGCAGTATCACCAAAGTTAATAACTTGCTCAGCAAACAAGAATGTTGTTAATTTCAATTCTTCCTTAATTTTCTGGATTTCATCTGTTGGCAATGCAGTAAAGAGAATAGAGAAATTACCATTTGGCTGACGCTGAATGATACTTTTCTCATTGAAGTAATCTAGAATCTCTCCCACATTATTATATATAGGAGTACCTTCAAAGAGATTATAAATATTTTCCTCACTTGGTGTTACGCTGTCGTTGTTAGCTATATTATTTAGTGCATTCAAAAGCAGAATTCCTTTGAACACAGCAAGGTAATCATCACCTTGAGCCTCAACAGCCAAATGATGAGAATTATATCGTTCAGTCACAGCACCAAAACGGGCAGTATCACCTTCAAAATATTCTTGCACATAATCCCAAAGATAATTTGGAGTAACCGTATCTTTGTCTGCGTATGCATCTTCATTGTCAAAAAATGCTTTCACCTCATCACAAGCCAAGAACTCAAATACACTTCGGCTGGAAGAGCCGGCCTCACGAGCAAAATAGGTTGCTAAATTCGCTGTGGAAGGATGAACAGGAAACAAGTTTGCCAAGTCCTGCTGGGTCTGTGCTGGGTCTGTAGAAGAAGAAGCGAATGCAGATAGAAGCTCTTGATGCAAGCTACAGAAATACTCCTGTCGCTGATTATATAAGACCTTATCAACAATCACAAATTTCTTCGACATAATACGGAATGCAGAAACTGGTTCCATATTATAGATAACATAATGATAACGACCTCTGGTTTGTTCACGTTCTGCTTCTTTCAAAGAATTCAAGGCAGATGGATGAGATAAGAACAAGAAATAAGTATCATTCTCTGGATTCATCATATCCTCAGCAATCTCCTGTAAGATTTTCAAGAGAGGAACACCTAAATCAGAGCGCATAACATCCGTAAACTCATCCCAAATAATGAGCAAGCCATCGTAAACACCTAGACTACGAAGTTCATTCTGAACCTCGAATATCCAAGTTTTCAAATTAGAGTTTTTGATTGGCACATTGATACCCATATTTCTCAAAGCCATGGTAACACGATTCAACACCTCGGTATCACCATTAGCCAACCTTGTTTTCAGCATTTTCAAATCAGGAGCTACACTCTTTAACACCTCATTGTTTGCAATGAGCATAGTCCACAAGTCAGGCTCGTTTTCAATATGCTGAATATAATTATCAAAATCAGTTTGCACAGTCAGTTTGATACCAGCATTTTTCAATGCTCGTATCACTTCTTTTTGAACCTGCAAAGACAAATCTGCCTCATGAGCAATTGCCTGTTGACCATAAAGACTAACAGGAAATAAACGCTTACTTTCACGAAGTTTCAAAATGGAGTTACGAAGAAGATTGTACTTTTCTTCTCCATATTCTTCATTTACATAATCGACAATATCTTTAACATCATCACAAAGAAGATGTTTTAATACTGCACCAGCATGGCTCTTACCTGATCCATACGTTCCTGCAACCCATATCGCCTTATGCGAATCGGCATCGTTATTTCTTACAGCACTAATTGTCTTCTTCAACAGGTCGTTGAATTGATCATTTGCTATAAACGTTTTCCAGTCATCTGGTCCTTCATTCTTTATGTTATAAGCAGGACGCATTGACCTCAATGTTACTATATCATTATATTTTATAGCCATAAGCGGTTATTGTTTATATTTTTTCAATTTAAAGTAATCCTCAATTGCCTTTTGTAACTCTTGCCTATATTCTTTCTCTTGAAGAATCTTCCATAAAGACTCATCAAAATAAGCAAAATCAACTTTTTCTTTTAGCAACTTGGGGGTTGGTGATTTAATTGGGAAATCTCCTTGCAGATGATAAAAGCCATCAGATTTCAAATGATAAAAAGGATATTTCATAGGGCTTAATACCTCCCCATACTCCATATATAAACTTTTGTAAATATTTTCCAACTCATCTGTATATCTGATTTTATTCTCCAACAACAACTGCTTCTCTATTGCCTTCAATATAGCCAAGAAAAATATCGGTTTTGCCACTTTTCTTCTTCCTGCAACTATTTGAGTTTTTACAGAGAGAACCATTGTTTTATAGTAATTAAATTCCAAGCTCATTTTATACAAGCATTTGTTCAAGGACCGACATTGCTGTAAGGTCATCTCGAAGCGTAATACTATCCAAGCCCATATTCAACTCTGCAACCAACACTCTATTATTCATAGAATTCAAGACTTTCAATGCTTTAACAAAATCAGCCTGTGAAAGACCTAAAACACCCAAAGGACTACTTGATGAATCTTCTGAGTACAAGTCAGATACTCTCAAACTACGAACACCTTTGATTTCTGCGTATTTATACAGAAAATAGGCTACACCTACAGATGACACTTCAGAACAGTATTGTCTTCGCAAGAACTTAGAATCTTCAGATGCTCCCCAATTCAGATGCTCTCCCAATGGAGACATATTAATAGTTTGCATTAAAGCTCTAACAGCATTAGCTACTGTTTTTGCAGAAGAGTCAGGATATTGCTCGATAATAGAAGCCTCCAAAGACTTACTATCAAACAACTGAATTGGTTTAATATTATTAGCAAACCAATTTACAATAAACGAGTTATATGATAAGTTCACTATGATTACTTCCCAAATTTCATCTTGAAAATCTGCATAATTGAGCATCAACAACTTACCCAGTGCTGTCAAAGAATTCTTTGTATCTGTAATTTCAGCATCCTTCAACCAAGCCTTAAAGCCATCTTCTTGTGCAGTTCCAAGACTATTATTTCCCCAAAAATCATCAGGGAAATTAGAAAACTCAGAAAGCCATTCATTTCTAAGACCAAAAGTTTTGTACCCCTTAATCTTTGCATTTAATTTTTTATCCATATCAGTAATCATTCTCACACTATCTGCAGCGATACAACCTCTATCATGAGAATTGAAACACTTCAAACAATGAATACATTTATTTTTATCTATTTTTATTTCCGGTGTAACCTGCAAAGCACCTGTAGGACAATCAGCCTCACAAACTTCACAATGTACACAAAAAGCACTCTTATAAATCAATCGCTTCAATAAATAACCAAATTGAGGGTTTACACTTGCCCCCTTAACTCTAAATTCAAGAACATTATCCCCCAGTTGGATTATAGAGAAACTATAGAGTCTTTTCCTGTAATTAATAGAACCATGAAGTCTTTTTTCTTCTTCACTAATGGTATATTCTCCCAAAGCAAACATCCAGGAAATCAAAGAATTAGTTGGCTGTTCTATTCTCGCAATCAAATCAGTATTGTGTTTTTTAAACAGCACCTTTGCCTTAACAATACCATCACCACCGATAGCTTTTATCTTCCATTTTCTATCTCGCAGGTAAGCAGCAGTATCATGAATGCCCACATATTTAGACCAAGAAGAAAGCTTTTGCATAAAAGGTTCTGCACTCTTTGCAAATCTTCGATTAACAACCATATCATCCCACGCTGTAGCAAATGGACAAACCAAACATCCAACTCTAGCTTTGCCGAAACGATATGCTATGTTAAGTTCTAAATGATGTTCAAATAAATACAAAAAGATTTCAACAGTATTCCAATATAAAATAGGATGGGCATTATAAACATTAGTATGTTTTCCTTTGCCCTTACGTTGATAAGCACTACGTTTTGAACTTTCTTCAGCACGAACACCATCAAAAGTCAAAATCTTTATATTTTTATCATCACTTCGAAGCATTCTATACAGCGGAGCAGTTTTCATCACAGAACAACACCAACGGTGTGTATCACTAGGTGTTCCTATCTTATCCCAATAGTTCAAAACACTATCGTGATTACGAGCTAACGAAAATTTCAAGTCAGGAAACTTCTCCTTATATTGCTTTTGAATCTTATCGTATAATTCCAAGGAAGGTGGCAACTCATAGCCTGTATCACTATAAATCACCTCAAAATCGGTACTTGGAATTGCACGGGTACACAAGTCAAGTACAACTTGCGAATCCTTACCTCCAGAAAAAGAAGCTATAAACTTGTCTATTTTTGTAGTTTGATAAACTCGTTTTCCTGCATTGTTAGCTTCCTCCAATGGCATAATATCAAATGAGTCACAATCCTCTTTAACAATCGCCATTTTTTTCTTGGCCTTTTTCTCTGCTTTTTGGGCCAAAGCCTCAAAGTCTAATGTGTTAGCAGATGCAGCCTGTATGGTTTTACGAGCACGGGCATATTGTTCGTATGTCTCGTGAATAAACTCTATCGCCTCAC
>ERZ1023650.306-NODE-306-length-9302-cov-28.810641_pt1 | contig 9302 bp, 8 predicted proteins | sample MGYA00380337_ERZ1023650 | MGnify/ENA primary metagenome ERZ1023650 (study PRJEB33179, sample SAMN07449042) | human gut metagenome | biome: Human-gut; feature: Human associated habitat; material: Faeces | host: Homo sapiens | place: India:Kasaragod | collected...
ATTTATTCTCGTTTACCATTGTCTCTTCTTTGTAATTTGAAAGTTGTATAAAATAGCACTTCCGCCCAGCCACCGTTGCATCCGATTCCATCGGATGCCAGCGCCCTAGCCAGATTCCAGGCCGCAGCCTAGCTTCTCATCAGCTCCAAAACCGTCTCCACCTTTTTCTCCATTGGCTGCAATGCATCTACCCAATGGATAGTAAAGCCTCTGCGCTCCATACCTCTGAACCACGTCATCTGCCTTTTGGCAAACTGATGGATTGCAATTTCCAGACCGCGATACATCTCATCGTATGAAGTCTTACCGATCACATATTCTGTAATAAACTTATATTCCAAACCATAATAGATGAGATTTTCGGCAGGAATACCACGATCTAGCAATCCCTTGATTTCATCTACCATTCCCTCATCCAATCGCTGTTTCAGTCTCCGTGAAATTTTCTCCCTTCTTGCGTCCCGGTCTATGCTGACACCGATAATCAACGAATCAACCGCAGGGAGTTCACGTTCGGGCATCGGATGCTCCAGATTATAGCTTTCAATCTCTATCGCCCGGATAGCTCGCTGTGCTGTATCCACGTCTGTGCGATTGTGCATATTAGAACCCGTTTTCGCCTTCAGCTCTTTCAGTATCAGCGTAAGTTCCTCTAAACTCTTATGAGCCAATGACTCACGGAGTTCCGGGTTCTGCGGAACAGGTGAGAGATGATAACCTTTCAGCACCGACTCAATATAGAGTCCTGTACCTCCACATAATATCGGAAATGCCCCTCTCTTCTGAATATCCTGATAGGCATCATAAAAATCCTGCTGATATTCAAAGAGATTATATTTCGTACCAGGCTCACAGATGTCAATGAGGTGATAAGGTATCTGCTTGCCATGAATGGTATAGTCAGCCAGATCTTTACCCGTACCTATATCCATGCCGCGATATACCTGCCGGCTGTCAGCACTAATGATTTCAGCACCCTTGGCAGGGGTACCCGACAAATGGGCACCCAGGCTATTGATCCTGGCTGCAAGAGCGGCAGCAAGACTCGTCTTACCACTCGCCGTAGGTCCCAATATGGTTATCATCGAATATTTCATGCCGCAAAGTTAAATGAAATTATTGAGAAAACAAAATAAAATGAAAAGAAATTCTCACTTATAAAAACAAAAAGCCGTCCAGCATTGAAAAAATGCTGGACGGCCATATACTTAATCGTTAAGAGGCAACGAATTAACCGTTGTGCTTCTTCATGATCTTGATCAACTCAACAACCTTGTGTGAGTAACCAATCTCGTTGTCATACCAAGAAACAACCTTAACGAAGTTGTCTGTCAAATAAACACCTGCGTTAGCGTCGAAGATAGATGTCAAAGCGCAACCCAAGAAGTCAGAAGAAACAACAGCATCCTCTGTGTAACCGAGTACACCCTTCAACTCACCCTCAGAAGCAGCCTTCATAGCAGCGCAGATAGCCTCCTTAGAAGCAGCCTTCTTCAAGTTAACTGTCAAGTCAACAACAGATACGTCCAAAGTAGGAACACGCATAGAGATACCTGTCAACTTACCGTTCAACTCAGGGATAACCTTACCTACAGCCTTAGCAGCACCTGTAGAAGAAGGGATGATGTTGCCAGCAGCTGCACGGCCACCACGCCAGTCCTTCATAGATGGACCATCAACAGTCTTCTGTGTAGCAGTTGTAGAGTGAACAGTTGTCATCAAACCTGTCTCGATACCGAAGTTATCGTTCAATACCTTAGCGATAGGAGCCAAGCAGTTTGTTGTACAAGAAGCGTTAGAAACGATCTTCTGACCATTGTACTTGTCAGTGTTAACACCGCAAACGAACATATCAGCCTGGTTACCGTTAGCGTCAGCCTTAGAAGGAGCAGAAAGTACTACGTACTTAGCACCAGCCTTCAAGTGCTTCTCAGCCTTGTCATAAGCGAGGAAGAGACCTGTAGACTCAACTACGTACTCAGCACCAACCTCATCCCACTTCAAGTTCTCAGGATCACGCTCAGCAGTAACACGGATGTGGTTACCGTTAACGATCAACTCGCTCTTCTCAACGTCAGCCTCGATAGTACCGTCGAAATGACCGTGCATTGTATCATACTTCAACATGTAAGCCATGTAATCAACTGGGCACAAGTCATTGATAGCTACTACCTGTACTTCCTTTGCGTTCTCAGCCTCAACTGTAGAACGGAATACGAAACGACCGATACGGCCAAATCCGTTAATACCAATCTTAATCATTGTTCTTAATATTTAAATTAAAAGTTTAATAAAAATTACTTTTTTAACTGCTTTCGAGCGTTCATCCGATGCTGAAACATTCAAAATTTTACGCCTTAGAGCATTTTTTCTTCTTTTCGAGCGCAAAGTTACTAATTTTTTTCTAACTTTGCAACCAGAATGAGTATTAAATAAGTTAAAAAAGAATAGTAGAGCTTTAATATTGGCATTATTTTCACTCATTACATGCCATACTGACAACTCCATATTGCAAAAAGCAAAGGAAAAACTCAGCATTCTATACCTTATTATATATATAAGAAAAGAGAAAAAGAAGAACAATCAAACTATAGTTATAATTAAAAAGATAAAAGTATGAGTAAATTTTTGAATGAATTCAAGGAATTCGCCATGCGTGGCAATGTGCTCGACATGGCTGTCGGTGTTATCATCGGTGGTGCCTTTGGAAAAATCGTAAGCTCTGTTGTTGATGACGTCATCATGCCTCCTATAGGATGGCTGATTGGCGGCGTGAATTTCGCCGACCTCAAATTCACCCTACCTACCGTCAATGTAGCGGGTGAGGAACTGAAGGCGGCTACCATCAACTACGGTAACTTCCTCCAGACCTGTTTCGACTTCCTCATCGTTGCCTTCTGTATCTTCATGCTCATCAAGGTGGTGAACAAGATTTCCAAGAAGAAGGAAGAGGAAAAACCGACAGAAGCTCCTAAGGCTCCGGAACCAAGCAATGAAGAAAAACTCCTCATGGAAATACGTGATCTACTGAAGAACCAGAAATAAGAATAAAAAAAAGTCGCCCTCTTTGAAGGCGACTTTTTATTCTGTTTATTCCCACTCAATTGTCGAAGGTGGTTTTGAAGAGATGTCATAACATACACGGTTTACACCCTTCACCTTATTAATAATCTCATTACTTACCTTAGCCATGAAATCATAAGGAAGATGTGCCCAGTCAGCAGTCATCGCATCAGTACTGGTTACAGCACGCAAGGCAACCGGGTGCTCGTATGTACGCTCATCACCCATCACACCTACTGAACGGACAGTAGAAAGCAATACGGTACCAGCCTGCCAGATCTGATCGTAGAGAGAAACCTCGATCTCGCCATTCTGCATGTCAGCAGGAACACCGGCAGCCAGAACGCGACGAGCTTCCTCACCACTCAACTTCACCTTATACTCACGCAAGCCACGGATATAGATATCGTCAGCATCCTGAAGGATACGTACCTTCTCAGGAGTGATATCGCCCAAGATACGGACAGCCAAACCAGGACCTGGGAATGGGTGACGAGTAATCAGGTGCTCTGGCATACCCATAGAGCGACCTACACGGCGAACTTCATCCTTGAACAGCCACTTCAAAGGCTCACACAACTGAAGGTTCATCTCCTTAGGAAGACCACCTACGTTGTGATGACTCTTGATCACCTTACCGGTGATATTCAAGCTCTCGATACGGTCAGGATAGATGGTACCCTGAGCCAACCACTTGGCACCAGTCTGCTTTTTAGCCTCAGCATTGAAAACCTCCACGAAGTCGCGGCCGATAATCTTGCGCTTCTTCTCAGGGTCAGTAACACCAGCCAGGTCAGCAAAGAACTTCTCTGATGCATCCACACCGATTACATTCAAGCCCAAACACTTGTAATCCTCCATTACATCACGGAACTCATTCTTGCGCAACATACCATGATCTACGAAGATACAGGTAAGGTTCTTACCGATAGCCTTGTTCAGGAGAACGGCTGCCACACTGGAGTCAACACCGCCAGAAAGACCGAGGATAACCTTATCGTCGCCCAACTGTTCCTTCAACTCAGCAACTGTTGTCTCAACAAAAGAGTCAGCACTCCAGTCCTGCTTACTTCCGCAGATATCAACCACGAAGTTCTTCAAGAGCTGTGTACCCTGCAAAGAGTGGAACACCTCCGGGTGGAACTGTACTGCCCATACAGGCTGTTTGGTAGAAGCATAAGCAGCATACTTCACATTAGCAGTAGAAGCGATGCACTTGTAATCATCAGGGATAGCAGTGATGGTATCACCATGGCTCATCCAAACCTGAGAGTTCTCGATGAATCCCTTGAACAAAGGATTCTCCTTATCGAAATGCTCCAAGTTGGCACGACCATACTCACGGCTGTCAGCAGCCTCCACCTTACCGCCCTGGGCGTAAGAGAGGAACTGAGCACCGTAGCAGATGCCGAGTACAGGAATGCGGCCGATAAACTGGCTCAGATCAACCTTGAAAGCTTCCGGATCATGAACGGAGTAAGGGCTACCGCTCAAGATGACACCAATGACAGATGGGTCATCCTTTGGAAACTTGTTGTAAGGCATGATCTCGCAGAAGGTATCGAGTTCACGGACACGACGGCCGATGAGCTGTGTGGTCTGTGAACCGAAATCCAAAATAATAATCTTCTGTTGCATAATATCTAATTTTAATTTACAGTTTACAATTTATAGTTTACAGTAATCTTACTATACGGTATAGCCGCTATTAACTATAAAATACTAACTAACGATTTCAGGAATGCTTCCGCCTCTTTCAGCGTCTCCTGCTTTCCCACATCCATCAGCTTGAGGTCGTTCTTTACATATCCCTCTATGCGCACCTTGTCGCAATGCTTCAGATAGAAGTCCATGATAGGGAACTTGTCCGGTTCCTCCTCCATCAATGGAAAGAGCGATGGGGCAACCATGTGGATGCCCGAGAAAGCATACATCTTATAATCTTTGGGATTGAGATCAGGATAAGGACTCTTCACCTCGCCCGTTTCTATATTCGTCCATCCCACCAGCCGCATGCTGTCATCAAAGAGCAGATAGCGCTTGGTCTTGCGTTCGCTCACCATCAGGCGGGCAGCAATCATATCCCTGCTCTCCATCTGGTAGAATTTCTTCAGATCTACATTACTCAGAATATCCACGTTGTGGATAAGAATAGGCTCTGACTGGTTGAAGAGCGGCCATGCCTTCCGGATACCTCCACCCGTTTCGAGCAGCTTTTCACTCTCATCACTGATACGGATGTCCATACCGAAGTTGTCATGTGCTCTGAGATAATCGATAATTTGTTGGGAGAAATGATGCACGTTCACTACAATGCGAGTGAAACCGGCATCCTTCAACTGAAAGATGACACGTTTGAGCAAAGGTTCTCCCCCGACACTTACCAGAGCCTTCGGAATGCGGTCGGTAAGTGGCTTAAGGCGAGTGCCCAAACCTGCTGCGAATATCATTGCTTGCATCATTGCTAAATAGCTATTTTAAAATGTGCGTGCAAATTTACTAACTTTTTGCGAGATAGCCAAATTTGCACGCTATTTTCTATTGTTTTGCCGGCAAAACCTGTTCAATATGCTGTTCACGATGACAAATCTGCACTTCTACACCAAACTTCCGGTGAATATGTTCGGCAAGATGCTGCGCAGAATATACACTGCGATGCTGACCGCCTGTACATCCGAAACAGAACATCAGAGAGGTGAAACCACGCTGAATGTAGCGGTTTACATGATGGTCGGCAAGTGCATAGACATGATCCAGGAACTTCAATATTTCACCATCATCCTCCAGGAATCGGATAACAGGCTCATCCAGACCCGTCAACTTCTTATAAGGCTCGTATCTTCCAGGGTTATGGGTACTTCTGCAGTCGAAGACATAACCTCCACCATTGCCCGACGGATCCTCTGGAATGCCCTTACGGAAAGAAAAACTATACACTCTTACCACCAGCGGTCCCTTACCATCATATTTAGAATAGGTGGCAGGTCCGTCCTGCGGATGTGCACGATAGATATTGTTATCGGTAGTCTTATAGCCGTCTGCACGACTCAGCGCCACACTCTCTATCACCTTGAACTGAGGCAATTCGGTCAGTCTTCTCAACATATCCATCATATAAGGATAAGGGAATACCTTGTCACCCATCTTCAGAAGATCTCGCAGATTCTGGATAGCTGGCGGAATACTGTCGATGAAATGCTTCTTGCGTTCGAAATAGCCGCGGAATCCGTAGGCGCCCAAAACCTGCAAGGTACGGAAGAGCACAAAAAGACTCAACCGGTTTACAAAATGGCGCACCGATGGTACCTCGGTATAATGCTTCAATGACTGGTAGTATTCCCAAACCAGTTCTCTGCGCAGTTTGAACGGATACTTAGCAGATGCCTGCCAGAGGAATGAGGCGAGATCATAATAGAACGGTCCTTTTCTACCACCCTGAAAATCAATAAAGTATGGATTCCCCTTATCATCCAGCATGATGTTGCGTGCCTGAAAATCGCGATAAAGGAAACAATCCATCGGTTCTGATGTCAGATCCTTGGCAAAAAGCCGGAAGTTGGCTTCGAGCTTCAGTTCGTGAAAATCCAAATCGGTAGGCTTCAGGAAACAATACTTGAAGTAGTTGAGGTCGAAGAGTACACTGTCTACATCGAATTCTGGCTGCGGATAGCAGTTCTGCCAATCCAATCCTCTTGCACCGCGAATCTGGATATTCGGAAGTTCACGAATGGTTTTCTTAAGGAGTTCCTTCTCTTTCTGATTGTAACGTCCGCCCGCATCTCGTCCGCCCTTGATGGCATCGAAAAGCGAAGTACCACCAAGGTCTGTCTGAAGATAGCAGAGTTCATCATCGCTCACCGCCAGAATCTGGGGAACAGGCAACTGTCTGAGCTGGAAATGCTGAGCCAGATATACAAAGGCATGATCCTCATCACGACTGGTTCCTATCACACCAATTACCGTATCACCATCATGCCCAATGATACGGAAATACTGCCGGTTACTCCCCTGCCCTGCCAATTTTATGACATCAGCCGGTTCTTCACCCGCCCATTTTTTATATAGATCAATCAGTTTTTCCATCATTATTCAGTTTACGTCGTTTCCGATCATCATCAATCTTCTGTGCGAAGTTATCTCCGATAAAGAGAAGCAATAAGATACCCAGCGTAGTAAGGAACGAGTTTGTAGTAGTCATTCCCAACTCTGCCTTTGTAATATAAATGAGTCCTCCGATAACAATCAGAAAGACCACTGCTTTTTTCCAATCAATATTGTTCATGCTATGAATTTTCTATTATGCTGCAAAATTACACAATTAAATTGAGAAAACAAAATAAAAACAAAAAAAAATCGGATGTCTCACGACAACCGATTTCCAAAAACAAACTACTTAAAAACTAATCTACTAAAACAAATCAAAAAAATATCTTTGCCATCCCTTCGGATGATACTTTCTTTTATTTACGATGCAAAGTTACAAAAAAAGATTATTCGAACCAAATAATTTTGCTATTTTTTGCATCTTTATGACTAAAAAAACAAAAAAATAGGGATAATTCGCTGAGAATCACCCCTATTTGATATTTTCGCTTTGCAAACTCGCAGTCTTACGATGTGCTTTGTTTGCTCAAATTATTCATCTAATTACATCATGCCACCCATACCAGGTGCTGCAGCTGGTGCAACTGGTGCAGGCTCTGGTTTGTCAACCAACACACACTCTGTTGTCAGGAACAAGCCTGCGATAGAAGCAGCATTCTCCAAAGCTACACGCTCTACCTTGGCAGGATCTACGATACCAGCCTGACGCATATCTTCGTAAACGTCCTTGCGGGCATTGTAACCGAAGTCACCCTCGCCCTCGCGTACCTTATTTACTACTACAGAACCCTCGCCACCGGCATTGGCAACAATCTGACGGAGAGGCTCCTCAATAGCACGCTCTACGATACGGATACCTGTTGTCTCGTCAGCGTTATCACCCTTCATATCCTTCAATGCCTCGAGAGCACGGATATAAGTAGTACCACCACCAGCAACGATACCTTCCTCGATAGCGGCACGGGTAGCGCAGAGTGCATCGTCAACACGATCCTTCTTCTCCTTCATCTCAACCTCAGAGTTGGCACCTACATAAAGGACAGCTACACCACCGGCGAGCTTAGCCAGACGCTCCTGAAGTTTCTCCTTATCATATGAAGACTTGGTATTCTCAATTTCGTTCTTAATCTGAGCTACGCGATCCTGGATATTAGCCTTCTCGCCATGACCATTAACAATAGTTGTATTGTCCTTGTTGACGGTAACCTTGTCTGCTGAACCCAGCATATCCAAAGTTGCCTGCTCCAACTTCAAGCCCTTCTCCTCAGAGATAACAACACCGCCTGTCAATACTGCGATATCCTCCAACATGGCCTTGCGACGGTCACCGAAGCCTGGAGCCTTCACAGCACAAATCTTCAAACCGCCACGCAAACGGTTAACAACCAAAGTAGTCAAAGCCTCAGAATCAACATCCTCAGCGATAACCAACAAAGGACGACCACTCTCAGCAGCAGGCTGGAGAATTGGCAAGAACTCCTTCAAGTTAGAAATCTTCTTATCATAAAGAAGGATGTATGGGTTATCCATTACACACTCCATCTTGTCTGCATCTGTCATGAAGTAACCGCTCAAGTAACCACGGTCAAACTGCATACCCTCAACAACACCGATGTTGGTATCACGGCTTTTGCTCTCCTCGATAGTGATGACACCATCCTTAGAAACCTTGCGCATTGCGTCAGCCAAAAGCTTACCAATCTCAGCATCATTGTTGGCAGAAACAGTAGCCACCTGCTCAATCTTATCGTAGTTGTCGTCTACCTGTTCAGCATGTTCCTTGATGAAGGCAACAACAGCAGCTACAGCCTTGTCGATACCACGTTTCAAGTCCATTGGGTTTGCACCTGCAGTAACGTTCTTCAAGCCCTCTGTTACGATAGCCTGAGTCAGGATAGTAGCAGTTGTTGTACCATCACCGGCATCATCACCAGTCTTGCTGGCAACACTCTTAACAAGCTGAGCACCAGTATTTTCGAATTTATTCTCCAACTCTACTTCCTTAGCCACGGTAACACCATCCTTAGTAATCTGAGGAGCACCAAACTTCTTTTCGATTACCACGTTGCGGCCCTTAGGACCGAGAGTTACCTTTACTGCATTTGCCAACTGATCAACACCCTTCTTCAAGAGGT
>ERZ1023650.326-NODE-326-length-8923-cov-13.521313_pt1 | contig 8923 bp, 9 predicted proteins | sample MGYA00380337_ERZ1023650 | MGnify/ENA primary metagenome ERZ1023650 (study PRJEB33179, sample SAMN07449042) | human gut metagenome | biome: Human-gut; feature: Human associated habitat; material: Faeces | host: Homo sapiens | place: India:Kasaragod | collected...
ATTAAATATTTTTATTCTTATTATTTTATATTTTTATTTTAATACTATATTATTTAATTATAAAATATATTTCATTTTTATCTAAATATATTTTTAAAAAATTTTTATTTTTTGTATATATTTTTTTATTTTGTACATAATACTATTGTAACGTTAGTATTAGTTAAACAAAAAAATATATGAAATTCAAAAGTGGGTCTTATATATTTCGAGCAAAGATATTTATATGTTTAATATTTTAGATGTATAGGTGTCGGCGATATGAGTGTATTATTCGTTTGTAAGCTATACTTTTTTCTTTATTTTGTGTATGGTTAAATTATGGGTAATATGTTCTATGTTACGAATGTATCTGTATTTTTTAGTGGTTATTTCTAGTCCATTTCAGGATGAATATGGCTGTTATTGGTGGATTTACATTCAAGTGACTGATTATTATGTTTGGTGAAATAGCTTATTTATGTAGTAATATATATTAGGTTATTAATTAGGTATAATGGTTTTAGCTACGATTAATATTAGCATTACAATAATCGCCTATAAGAAAAATCTTATAGGCGATTATATTTATTTTTTTATTTTCTTGATTTTTTATTCTCAATTATTTAATAATAAATTATTTTATACATCAAGATTTCTAACTGATTTTGCATTTTTCTCTATGAATTCTCTTCTTGGTGCAATTTCTTCTCCCATTAATACATTAAATATTGCATCAGCTTTCATTGCATCTTCCATTGTAACTTTTATCATAATTCTAGTTTTAGGATTCATTGTTGTTTCCCATAATTGTTCTGGGTTCATTTCTCCTAAACCTTTGTATCTTTGGATATTTACATTATCTCTTCCCATTTCTTGAAGATGTTGTGCCATTTCTTCATCAGTATAGCAATAAACATCTTTAAATCCTTTTTTAGAAAGTTTATATAGTGGTGGTTGAGCCAAATATACATTTCCATTTTCTATTAAAGGTCTCATATATCTAAAGAAGAATGTTAATAATAATGTTCTGATGTGAGCACCATCAACATCGGCATCTGCCATAATTATTATTTTTCCATATCTAATTTTGTTAATATCAAAATCAGCACCGATTCCAGCTCCAACTGCCAATATAACTGGTTGTAATTTTTCATTATTGTAAATTTTGTCTGCTCTTGATTTCTCAACATTTAACATTTTTCCCCAAAGTGGTAATATTGCTTGGAATCTTCTGTCTCTTCCTTGTTTTGCTGAACCACCTGCAGAATCTCCCTCGACAATATATACTTCGCATTGTGAAGCATCTTTTTCGCTACAGTCAGCTAATTTTCCTGGTAATGTTGTTGATTCTAATGAATTTTTTCTTCTTACTAATTCTCTTGCTTTTCTTGCAGCCTCTCTTGCTCTTGATGCACTTATACATTTTTCTAATATCGCCTTTGCAACAGAAGGATTTTCTTCTAAGAAAGGTGCCAATACTTCAACTACCATTGATTGAACAATTCCTGTAACCACACTATTACCAAGCTTTGTTTTAGTTTGTCCTTCGAATTGAGGCTCTTTTACTTTTACAGAAATTACAGCAGTCATTCCCTCTCTTATATCTTCACCTAAAAGGTTTGAGTCTTTTTCTTTTAAAATGTTATGAGCTCTTGCATAATCATTAAATACTTTTGTAATTCCTCTTTTGAAACCTTCAAGATGCGTTCCACCTTCAATTGTATTAATATTGTTTACGAATGTATATATGTTTTCTGTATATGCTGTTGTATATTGTAAAGCTATTTCTACTGGTACTTCACCATCTTTTTCTATGTAAATTGGAGTTGGATGGATTTTTTCTTTATTTTGATTTAAGAATTCAACAAAGGAAATTAATCCTCCCTCAAAGCAGAATTCTGACTTCTTTAAATTTTCATCATTTCTTTGATCTTCTATCGTAATATGTAAACCTTTATTCAAGAAAGCTATTTCTCTAAATCTTTCTTCAAGTGTTCCAAAGTCATATTCAAGAGTCTCAAAAATTGTACTATCAGCCAAAAATCTTACTTTTGTTCCTGTTTTTTTAGAGTCTCCTAATCTAGTAAGCTTTTCAGTGGTTTTTCCTCTTTGGAATTTCATTTCATAAATTCCGCCATCTCTTTGTATTGTAACTTCTGCCCATTCAGACAAAGCATTTACAACAGATGCACCAACTCCGTGAAGACCTCCAGATACTTTGTATCCACTATCTCCTCCGAATTTTCCACCAGCATGAAGTACTGTATAAACAGTTTCTGCAGCAGAAATATGTGTTTTAGGATGTATATCTACTGGAATTCCCCTTCCATCATCCTCTACTGAAATGATATTTCCCTTTTCTATTATTATGTGAATATGAGTACAATAACCAGCTAAAGCTTCATCAACACAGTTATCTACTATTTCGTATACCAAGTGATGTAATCCTCTTATAGAAACACTTCCTATATACATACCTGGTCTTTTTCTAACTGCTTCTAACCCTTCCAAAACTTGAATTTGCTCTGCATTATACTCATGGTTATACTTTTCCATTACGCTACATCCTTTCGTTTTTATTATTCTTATATCATTCTAATCGTTTTTTTCAAATTAATCAAGTTCTTTTTTTATTACTCCATTATTCACGTAGAATACGGATTTACTTTCGAACTCATCTTTTATTTCATCAGTACATGTAATAATTACTTGTGTATCTCCAATATTATTTAAGAAATTCTTTCTTCTTTTAGCATCCAGCTCAGACATAAAATCATCTAGTAATAGTATTGGACTTTCATTTATTTCTTCTTTAATAATTTGTAACTCACACATTTTTAGAGATAAAACTGCTGTTCTGTGTTGTCCTTGCGAACCATATACATTTACAAGATTGTCATTTATATATATATTAAAATCATCCCTGTGAGCACCTTTTGTAGTAAATCCTTTAATTATGTCAAGTGTTCTTCTTTCTCTAATTAAACTAAGCAACTTTTCCTTATTCTCACAATCAGTTAAATATTCTACTCTAATTTCCTCTTTATTCTCAGTTATTTTGCTGTGAATTTCATTTATCTTATCCGTTATTTTTTTTATAAATTCTAATCTATATAAACAGACTTTATTTGCATATTCGGCAAGTTTTTCATCCCAAATATCTAATAAATCATAATTTCCATTTGTAGATTTTAATTGCTTTAGATAATTATTTCTTTGTTCTAATACCTTTAAATACATATTTAAATTATGAACATAGTTTGGTCTTATTTGCCCAATCATCATATCTAAAAATCTGCGTCTTTGTGCTGGACCATTCTTCAATATGTTAATATCATCTGGTGTAAATAAAACAACATTTATATTTCCTAAAAGGTCACTCAATTTTTTTATCTTTATTCCATTAACAATTACATTCTTTTTATCTGCAATTTGAACTTTTATGTAACCCTCTCTGCTAGAATTTTTGTATTTTAGATTGATATTTAAAAAATCTTCGTTATATTTTATTAATTCTTTTTCCTTACTCGTTCTAAATGATTTACCAAAAGCCGAAATAAAAATTGACTCTATAATATTAGTTTTTCCTTGAGCATTATCTCCATAAAAAATATTAATATTATTATTAAATTCTATCTTCTGCTTTTCATAATTTCTAAAATTTTGTAATTCTAGTTCAGTTATCAACATATTGTGCCTCTATTGTGGAAAACTTTTTTATTTTCCTTTATTTTAGTCTTTTAATTTTATAGGTAAAATCATATATGTATAATCTCCCTCTTCATCAACTGGTCTAATTATACATGGTGAAATGCTTGTACCAAAATCAACAAAAATTTCTTCATCATCAATATTTCTAAGTGCATCTAAGAAATATTTTGGATTAAATCCTGCTTCCAAATTTTTTCCTTCTGTTGATACATAGATTTCCTCTTTTGCATCACCTGTTTGGTTTGTACAAGAAATTGTTACTTTTCCAATATCCACAGTTACCTTAACTGGATATTTTTTTTCTTTTTCTATACTTGATGCAGAAATTAAACTTACTCTCTCAAAGCAGTCTTGTAAGATTGATTTATTTACTCTTACTCTTGTTTCCCATGTTTCTGGAATAACACTTGAATAATTTAAAAATTCTCCATCTAGTAATCTAGTTACTATCTTACAATTTTCCATTTCAAATAAAACCTGATTTTTAGCAACACCAATCTTTATCATATCAAAAGAATCTATTAAAATCTTGTTTATTTCATTTAAAGTTCTTCCTGGTATTACTGCAGAGAAATTATTTACCTTGTTTTGTAGGAATTTACTCTTCCAAGCAAGTCTAAATCCATCAACAGCAACAACATTCAATTTATTATTTGCTATTTCAAATAAACATCCTGTAAATATTGGTCTATTTTCTTCTGTACTTACAGCAAATATTGTTTTTCTAATCATATCTTTTAAAATTGTTTGCTCAATTTCAATAGAATTTTCTACACTTATTTTAGGTAATTCTGGGAATTCATCAGGATTCATTGTTGCAAGTTTATATAAAGAACCTTCACATTCTATAACAAGAAGATTTTTATCATTTACTTCTATGCTTATATCTGTATCTGGTAATCTTCTAATAATTTCTGTAAACATTATAGCATTTACAACTGTAGCTCCTTGTTCTTCTACTTTACAATCATTAATAATATATTCTATACCTATCTCTAAATCATAAGTTGTTAATTTTATTTCATTATCATTTGTTTGAATTAAAATACCCTCTAATATAGGCATTGTTGTTCTTACAGCAACAGCTTTAGTTACGGAATTAAGGGCTTTAAGGATTTTATCCTTCTCACAAATTAGTTTCATATTGAAATCGTCTCCTTTATAATAATATAAATATATTTAGTAGTAGTAGTAATAGGTGCTGTGGATTGTGTGGAAAACTATGTTAATTGTTTATTTCCCTAGCAATTTTGATGTTGATAACTCTGTGGATAAATTGAAAAGTTATACACAGGTAAAAATTGAAATTGTGGATTGTTAAGTTATCAACAGTTTATCCACACGTTTTCCACAGGGGGGTGTGAATAACTCATACAAGCTATGTGCTAGAATGATTATAGAATATTGAAACAAACAAGTATTTAGCAAACACCTATTTAAGATTGTTCTGGAAAGTATATTTAAATAGCATGTTACAGACTATTTGCTTTCGAGCAATATGTTTTTCACACTTTCCACAATTAGCTTTGTCTCTTTGCTCTCTTTAATATCTTTTTCGATTTTATTGCAAGCATGCATTACTGTTGTATGGTCTCTCTTGCCAAAGTCTTTTCCTATCTGAGGTAGAGACATATTGGCAACGTTTCTACATAAGTACATTGCAATTTGGCGTGGAAAAGTAATATCATTAGATCTTTTTGATCCTCTTAAATCTTTTGGATTTATATTGAAATACTTTCCAACCGTTTCTTGAATAAATTCGGAAGAAATAACTTTTTCCTTTTGTGAAACTATATCATTTATCGCTTTTTCAGCCATTTCTAATGTGATAGGACTGTGCGTTAAAGATGCGGTTGCGATTAATTTATTTAATGTTCCTTCGAGTTCTCTGATGTTAGAATCAATTCGAGTTGCAATTGTTGATAAAATTTCATCGTCAATTAAAATATTATCTAATTGAGCCTTTTTTCTAAGAATTGCAAGACGAGTTTCGTAGTCTGGGTTTGAAATATCGGCCATTATTCCCCATTCAAATCTAGACTTCAATCTGTCCTCAAGTAATTGAATATCTTTTGGTGGTTTATCACTCGAAAGAATAATTTGTTTTCCACTCTCATATAATGTATTAAAAGTGTGGAAAAATTCCTCTTGAATACGTTCTTTTCCAGCTATAAACTGAATATCGTCTATTAAAAGAATATCTATACTCCTATACTTGTTTCTAAATTGATCGTTAGTATTATCTTTTATTGCATTAATAAGCTGATTAGTAAAGTTTTCTGAAGTAACATATAATATTTTAGAATTTTTGTTATTCCTTAGGATTTCATTACCAATTGCATGCATTAAGTGGGTTTTTCCCAAACCAACGCCTCCATAAAGATAAAGCGGGTTATAAGATGCGGCAGGTGCTTCAGCAACCGCTAAAGCAGCAGCATGAGCAAACCTATTATTATTACCAACGACAAATGTAGAAAATGTGTATTTTGGATTTAAATTTGTTGTGGCATAATTAATAGGAGCTTCAATGCTTGTGGCATCTCTTAGGTCTGCATTATTTGACGCTGCTTCAAGTTCTTCTCTAGATACAATAGAAACAGTACAATCTTTGTTTGTCAAATAATTAAATGTATTAGTTAACAAATCTAGATATTTTGAAGAAACAACGTTCTTCTGGAAATCTGTAGATGTTAATAATACAATATGACCATTATCCTCGCTTTGAATCTCTAATACTTTTATCCAAGTCTCGTATGAAATTTTAGTAGTCTCTTCTTTTAAAAGTTCTTTTGCTTTTGTTAATAAATCATTTAGTTCATTTTGCATTTATGTTCATCCTTCCAAAATCCTAGAATAAAGAATAGGAAATTATTTTATTCACATAGTTATCCACATAGTTATCCACAAACTGTGGATAACTCGCAAACACGCTATTCCGCTATGTTTTTTAGTAAAAATTAAGCAAAAAAACATAAAAGTCTTTATTACCTTTTATTTCTGTATATAATATCAAAAAATAGGTTCAATAGTCAATATAAAACCAGAATAAAAATAAAAATATTTAAATTTACTTTAAACTATTGACATAACATGAAAAACAGGTATATAATAAGTAATACTTGTGAAAGAAAATTATCAAATTATATAGATATTGGAGGTGCAGAGAATGAAAAGAACATATCAACCAAAAAAGAGACAAAATAAAAAAGAGCATGGTTTTATGAAAAGAATGAGCACAAGAGCTGGAAGAAATGTAATAAAAGCTAGACGTGCTAAAGGAAGAGAAAAATTAAGTGCTTAATTTAAAGCAGAGAGCCACTAGAAATGTTGTTAGTGGCTTTTTTGTAATGATGTAAGATTTGTGCCTTGAGAAAGGTATGCGATAAAATATGAAAAAGATTAATACATTAAAGAAAAATTATGAATTTAGCAATGTTATAAAAAGAGGCAATTATCATGTTAAAAAGCAAATAATTGTTTACATAACAAAAAATAATAAAAACAAAAATATAATAGGAATTGCAATAAGCACAAAACTTTGTAATGCTGTAAATAGAAATAAAATAAAAAGAATAATAAGAGAGTCATATTATAGAGAAATGAAAAAAATAAAACAAGGATATAATATTGTTTTTCTTTGGAATAAAAAAGAACCTATTGAAGATATTTGTTTTCAAGAAGTGCATAAAGAAATAGTAGAGATTTTTAAAGAGGCAGACTTATTTGAAAAAAATTAGTTTATTTTTTAGAAAAGTATTGATAAAAATAATTGAATTTTATCAAAAGCATATATCGAAAGTATTAGCTCATGGAGGAATAAATTGCAAGTTTTATCCTACATGTTCAGAATATACTAAGCAAGCAATCGAAAAATATGGGTGTATAAAAGGCATTATAAAAGGAATTTTTAGAATATTAAAATGTAATCCGTTTTCAAAGGGTGGATATGATCCTTTAAACTGATTGGAGGTAAAAATATGGGAGCAATAGCAAATTTATTTGGCTATTTACTTAACTTTCTTTACAACATATTTAATAATTATGGAATTGCAATTATAGTTTTTTCAGTAATTTTAAGAATTATATTAATACCTGTAACTATATCACAACAAAAATCAATCAAGAAAAACGAAAAAATGCAGGAAAAAATGAAAGAAATACAGAGAAAGTATAAGAATAATCCTGAAAAATTAAATCAAGAAACAATGGATTTATATAAAAGGGAAAAGCTTAATCCATTTAGTGGATGTTTAAGTTCTATACTACAAATTATAATTATACTTTCTGTGTTTTGGCTTGTAAGTAAACCTTTAACTTATATGAAAAAGGTGGATACAAACATAATAAATGGATATGTAGAAGAAATAAAAAATGAAGAGGGGAAAGCATCAGCTTACCCAGAAATACAAGTAATTCAGAAAAAAGCAAGTACAGATGAAAATGTAAATATTAATATGGAATTTTTTGGACTTGATTTAAGCAAAGTTCCAAATCAAAACATGGGAGATATTACAGTATATATCATTCCTGTATTGTATATAATAACATCTTTTATATCAATAAAAATAACGAATGGAAAGAAGAAGAAAAACAAGACTTTACAAATAGAAGAAAAAACATCTAAGGACAAAGTAAATGTTGAAGATGGAAAGACTGAAAATGATGAAAGTCTAGAAGCAATGCAAGAAATGAACAATAGCATGATGTATATGGTACCAATAATGTCTATATCGATTGCTTTTATAGCTCCTTTGGGACTAGCGTTATATTGGTTAGTAAGTAATATTTTAATTATAATTGAAAGACTTATAATTGATAAAATATTTAACAAGGAGGAAGAAAAAAATGCCTAAAACAATTATTGCAGAAGGCAAAACTTCTACAGAAGCTATAGAAAAAGGATTAAAAGAACTTAAAGCAACAAGAAGTCAAGTCGATGTGAAGATACTTGAAGAAAAAAAGAAGAGCTTTTTTAGTATTTTAGATCCACATGTTGTAAAAGTTGAATTAACTCTTAGGGAAGATAGTATTCCAGAGAAAAAAGAAAAAAATATTGAAAAGAAAGAAATAAATCAAAAAGATATTGAAGATGCCGATAAAGCAGTTGAAAACTTTTTGAATAACTTTTTAAATAAAATTTCTAGTAATATTGAATATACAGTAAAAAACGAAAATGGACTTGTATATGTTAATATCAGTCTCTTATAGACATCTCAGAGCACACGAGACA
>ERZ1023650.342-NODE-342-length-8733-cov-21.355036_pt1 | contig 8733 bp, 8 predicted proteins | sample MGYA00380337_ERZ1023650 | MGnify/ENA primary metagenome ERZ1023650 (study PRJEB33179, sample SAMN07449042) | human gut metagenome | biome: Human-gut; feature: Human associated habitat; material: Faeces | host: Homo sapiens | place: India:Kasaragod | collected...
CAGGATTATGCCTTGCCAGTCAGCAAATAATTGGATTAAATCAGTGCTTCCTTAGTAGTTTTATTTGCTAAACCGATAATACTATTAGCAACCCCAGACATACTGCTTTTCGAGCTATAAGATTCGATACTATTTAAAGCACCAATAGAAACAGCTCCCGCATTCTGCATTGCGTTCCAACGACTACCATTTAAATAATTCGTAGTCATAATAGAATGATTGCCAATCAAGGTAGATAGCGTACCAGAACTATATGAGTTGTTGCCAATTAATAATCGACCAGTTCCCGAAGATGTCTGCGCATCGTATTTAGAAAGATCTGATACATCCCCCATTGCTCCTTTATAGATTTTATTACCTAAATCAATGGAATCTTCCAATACATATGCATTTTCACCAATAGCAATACCGCTAGTATAAGTAGGACTACCGAATAACATTGCATCGGCCTTTCTGCCACCTTGGTTAAAAATATAAGCATTATGGCCTAAAGCAATCCCTTTAGATACATTTGTGATTCCAAAACCGTCTTCATGATCATGATAAATTGTCGCATCAGTGCTCATCAAAGAACCCTTGTCATCGAAAACAACAGCACTCTGGTCATTACCCGGTGCCGCCCAGCTGACTCCCGGCGCGATTCCCCAGGTCAAAGCACCAGCGGCGAGGGCTGTGGCGATGATGCGGGCCAGGGCCGGTGTACTGGCGTGGCCGGCTTCTTTCTGGCTTTTTTTATGGCTGCTTTTTGCAAGCTCAGACACGACCATGGCGCACTGCCGTGCTTTGCTGTAAATAACTTTGTAGATTCGATTCATTTCAATTCTCCTTCCAAAAACGCTCTATTACAACGGACCGTAAATCTATGTAATCCGAGAATACTAAGAGATGCATAGAACCCAAAGCAAAAATTAGGTTTATATTTTTAAGAATAGTGCATGATGTAAGAGGAAGGTCAATTTACATATGAAAATAAGAAATTTACATATGTAAATAAGAATAAAAGGGAACGGATTCATAATTACGGCTGATTGCCGTCATTCCAGTGTATTGTCTATGCCACTTTCTCATGTTTCCCCAGTCATTCTATAGAAATAGATTATGACTTTTCGTCACTTCTGCTGCTTTTTTCCATATATGTGCCGTTGATTTTATGTTTAAACGTTCCTGTATCAATATGGTTAAATAACAAAACATATTATTTCATGAATCATAATTTCAAAGTGTCATAAGGTTTTTTACATAGTTTTTATTTCATATATGAATATATGAGCAAAAAAATGGAAGTGGATAGAGGAAGTCCGCTTCCTTATGTGGGAATGCTATGGGGATAAGATGTTTTAAAGGCACGAAGGCGATGGAAAATAACAGGCCTTTCTTTGAAAAGCCAAGGCCCCCATAATGTGAATCTTTATGTACCTGCTATTTATTCGGACCTATCCTCAGGGCTTCGCCCAGCTGCTGACGGTCGGGCGACAAAAGGAAAGCGCCCTTATGGGCAGGCCAGACGCCTTACTTCGCCCGACTTGGCAATCCTATGCAGGATTGCCACCTGAGGAAGGAGCCTACGTTACGGGATTTACCTTTTTCTGATTAAGTCCCGCTAATCATTGCGATGGATTAGCCGCCTCCAGTGGCTTTCCCCTCGCCCGCAAGGGCGGCTCTCAGGGTTTATCATAAGAGGGCGCCCATTATTTTTTAAGTCGCCCCACCATCCTCACGTCCGCATGGCGTCTCCAGAAGGGCCCACCTCAACAGCCTTGTAAGAACGATACAAATTGCAGCTAAGTTAATCTGCTGATGGATAGGTTATCAATCAGCTGTCTTATTTCCCTGTGCGACAAGAAGCTGATGGACCAGGGTTTTGAGTTCCCTGATTTCATTGTCCTGCTTTTTGAGCTGGTCGTCCTGACGGGCGACGACTTCTCGCAGTTCTTTGATTTCCTGCAGGGAGGCCAGGCGGGCTAGGGACTTGCCCGACCCGCCGAGTTTGAAGCTGACGCCGGCATTAATCATGTTCTCGCCATTGCCGAAGTTCGTTGCGACGCTGAGCATGGTGTCATCATTCGGACGGTAGAATGCACCGACGGCTGTGCTGTTGGCATTGCGGTAATTGCCATAGCCCACGGCGAAGTTCCATTTATCTTCCGGGTCGAAGTCAAGCGGGTGCAGGGCAGCCAGAGCGGCGGCGCCGGCGCCGACTTTGTTGATGCGATCGCCCAGCTGATTGATACGGACTTCTGTGCCATACAGCTGACTTCCATTCACTGCATCGGTGGATGTGGGAGAAATTTCGCCTTTCTTTAAATGGGTAATCTTTGTCCCGCCAAAATCAGCTCCCTCTTTGCTGATAGTAACGGTATTACCGGCTTTTATAGTACTGCCGGCAACCGTATCTGCTGTCACTGTCGTAAATTCAGGCGTGTCTGACATATGTACGGTAATTGTTCCTTTATCTATTGAAGTGGACAGATTTGCCCCGTCCCCTTTGATTGAAATGGTATTGCCCAGCTGTGCATTATAGGGGCTTCCCGTATCTGCCGCAAAATTCATTCCTTTGTCAATGTTTTTAGCATTCGCGGCAACGCTCTGATTCGTTGCATACAGCTGGCTCCCGTTCACTGCATCGGTGGAAGTATCAAGCACACGGCCTGCCGCAACATTTGTAATCGTACGCTTGATATATTGATTTCCTACACTTACCGTACCAGCTGCGCGTCCACCGGCGGTTTGATATGTTTTCTCTCCCACTGTCATACTTGCAGTTGAAACAGCTTCTGCGGTTTCCGAACTGTTTCCCAGGGCAACAGACCTGTCATCCCCTGCTTTAGCGTTCTGCCCCAGCGCCACGCTGTAGGAGCCGGAAGCAGAAGAAGCGCTGCCAATGGCAATGGCTTGGCTGACCGCTGCACTAGCCTTTTCACCAATGGCTACAGAATCACTGCTGCTTGAAACTGCTTTATCCCCAATGGCTATAGCATTCACTCCGGATGCCTGTGATGAAAGCCCTGCTGCTAAAGAACGTTCACCAGTCGCCTGGGCAGTAGTTCCCAATCCAAGAGAATCTTTCCCGGAAGCAACTGTATAATCGCCAAGGGCCGTTGCCCTGTAGTTAGTTGCCTGGGCCCCGGTGCCAACTGCCGTTGCACCGTTCGCATGGTTCGGGCCCAGCGGATGTTCCTGATTTCCTGCCTTGCTCTTGTATCCAATGGCAACATTCGCTCCGCCAAGAGAACTGATTTCATTGCCAAGGGTGATGGAATTCGAACTGGAAACGGTGTTATGTTTACCGTCAATAACGATGTCAACACTGCCAGTCGTGTTATTAGTCGTGTTATCCGCGGCAAAAACCATGGCCTGTCCGTACATCAGAGAGAGCGAGAAAATGATGGCTAGGTACGTCTTCTTTTTCATGATTTCCTCCATTGAAGATAAATCAAATGCATTCTGAAAATTTCAAGAAATACATAGAGCCTGAAGCCAAGATTAGATTCATTTTTTCTTAGAATAGGACGTAATGTAACAAGAAGGTCAAACTGCATACTGGAATATAAACAAAAATCTGATAATACATGAATACGGTAAAATTCCGTTATTTCAGTACATCATCTATATCATTTCATCATATATTTCAAATTAACTATATAAATACTTCATATTCTTTCCTTTGTTCTTGATATTTTTCTGTATTTACGTCATCTATTTTGTGATTAAACAGCTGTGCAGTATTATTGGTAAAAAAACGAATCGTATTATTCCATAAACCAGCCCCACGAAATCCCATAATTTTCTCAGGAATTTTTTATCCATAACAGGCAATGAAAAAAGGGAGCGAATAGAAAAAATCCGCTCCCACAAGTGAGAATTCTATGGTTATAAAACGTTTCAAAGTGATGATGTCTCGAATCCAGCCACGCAAAAAGCAGAAAAGCCTATCAGGGGGAGTATCCAGGTAAGTTCAACCAATGAATCAGGCGTCTGCGCCTTGGCCCTCCCATTCGCATGGGTGCTGCTCGATACTTGGACGGTCGGGAAATTAAAAGGAAAGCCCTTTTATGTGCAGACTAAGGGCCAACTTTTCCCGACTTGCGTATCCTATGCAGGATACGCACATCAGAGAGAGGAAAGTCCTGCGATCGCTCTTCCTTATTGCTTTTCTGTCTTCTGTTTTTCTGCTTCCTTCTGTTTTCCCGGGCTTTCAGAAGCGGAAGAATGAAAAGTGGAATTCCCTGATGTCTCCCCTCTCCCCTGCCCTCTTCTCTACCGCGGATGTGGAAAAAGGCATTTAGGAAATGGGATTCATCATCTCATGAGGTCTCTTCATCCCTCTGATACTAATATCGTTTGAGGTTCGATTTTTTTACCCCCTGGAAGAAAAAAAATTCAGAAAATTTCTTGGACCTATACTCAAGGCTCCGCCCAACTCCTTCCAAAGGAAGGAGCCTGCGTTACGTTCTATGATATGAGGCCAATAGAGCGGAGAGCATGGCGGTAGGAGATTTCTCGACTCTGTGGAGATCCTGCATAGGACCTCCAAGTCAGCCGAAGTTGGCCTATAGCCTGCCCAATAAGAGGCTTTCCTATTGGCGGCTGACCGGCTGCGCTCGAAATGACAGTTCGGCACGTGCCGTAGTGTTAGAGCCTTCATAAAAACAAAAAGGGGCTGTGAAAAAATACAGAAGTGACACCGTTGCCACTCCACCTCACTGTCATTTCGACGGTCGGAAGCGGAGTGGAGAAATCTCATTCCACGATAGTATAAACCTCATTGCGGCGGGAGATTTCTCGACTCAGAGCCTCAATAGAACGAAAGGCATTATCATTCATAACCACATGCAGCATCGCTCGAAATGACGTAGAGGCAGGAAGCAGACTGTCATTTAGCCAATTTCCATGGAAATTTATGTATACAAAAGGGGGGCTGTGAAAAATGTAAATCATTTTTTTCACAGCCCCTTTTCACCACAAAGAAACCCGGTGCCCTCCTATCCCCTATGCCCAATGAGTTCGGTGTCTGCATGGTCTACGGCCGCTGCTGTGTTATGACACGACGGCGCGAGCCAGGCATGAGTCTCCCGTCATTTCTGCCGTGATAGATGAGGAAGTTACGGATTTCTCTGCGTTTTCTTTTTACCTGATCAGGGAGGGGGTAAAAGAGGTTAACCCATGGACGCCTGCCTTCCATACTTGCATCCCCTATGGCCATCTTGGGAATCTATGGATGACTTCTTTCCATTCTGCAGGTCTTTCACATCCCTCTACTATATAAATCGAAAAAATCGCGTTTTTGTGAACACGAAAATGAAAAGTTTAATGATATTCTCATATTCCCTTCTGCTAATTGATATATATCGCCAGAGCGCACTCTTTCCTTAGTGATTCATAAAATTTCAAAGGCAGGTTGTAAAAAGAGGGGACTTATGCAATATAAATGTATGGAGAGACAAAGCAGGAATCTTTCCATGGAAGGATTCCATTTTCCTTTCTGCTATGTATATCGCGAATATTCCGGCCGGAATGCAGCTTTGGCAGAAGGAAATAAAGAATCCCTGTATACAGATTTCCTGCTTTCTCTCTCCGGCTCCCCAGGCGCCTGGGAAGCAAAACGGATTCTGCAGAATAAGTTAAAGCAAGATAACATCAAAAACACGGATACCATCCCTTGCAGCATGAGCCCGCATTCCCGGACGACAAGTTCAAGGCGGCTGCAGGACTTTCCTGTATGCTCAGCGTTGACGCCTGATTCTGAGAGGCCCGCAATACTGTCTGGCAGGGATTTGTATCCGTGTTTTTGTGCTGTCTTTTTCATCACAAAGAAACCCGGTGCCTCCCCCAGGCCAATGATTGCGGTATCTGCATGATTTCTTCCAAAAGGTCCAAAGGCTTGGCGTCCCGATTTCGCCCATGAAAAAGGGGCTGTGAAAAAATCTAAATGATTTCTTCACAGCCCTTTTTTGATTCCGCTGAATTATAAGTCTTCGTAAAGCGGATATTTTTTGCAGAGGGCTGCTACCCTGTCGGCGCAGGATGCTTTGATGGCTGCGTCTTCAGGGTTCTTTACAACCGTAGCGATGATGTCTGCCACTTCCTTGAAGTCATCTTCCTTGAGGCCTCTGGTGGTAAGGGCCGGGGAACCGAGGCGGATGCCGCTGGTTACGAAGGGAGAGAGGGTTTCGAAGGGGATGGTGTTCCTGTTGGCAGTGATGCCGATTTCATCCAGTACGTTCTGGGCGACTTTGCCGGTAATGCCGATGGCTTTCATATCAGCCAGGAGGACGTGGGTATCAGTGCCGCCGGATACGACGCGGATGCCCTGTTTCTGCAGTTCGTCAGAGAGAACTTTTTCGTTCTTCTTGATCTGCTTTGCGTACTGCTTGAAGTCGTCGGTAAGGTCTTCGCCGAAGGCTACGGCCTTAGCTGCAATGACGTGCATGAGGGGGCCGCCCTGCATGCCGGGGAATACGGCCTTGTCGATGGCTTTGGCATATTTTTCACGGCACATGATGATGCCGCCTCTGGGTCCGCGAAGGGTCTTGTGGGTGGTGGTGGTTACGATATCGGCATAGGGCACGGGGCTTGGATATTCGCCGCCGGCTACGAGGCCTGCGAAGTGAGCCATATCCACCATGAAGAGGGCCCCTACTTCGTGGGCAATGGCTGCCATTCTTTCAAAGTCGATGATTCTGGAGTAAGCACTGGTGCCGCCGATAATGAGCTTCGGACGGACTTCTTTGGCTGTCTTTTCCATAGCTTCGTAGTCCAGAAGTTCATCTTCTTTACGGACACCGTAGGGAACGACATTGAAGTAATTGCCGGAAATATTGACAGGGCTGCCGTGGGAGAGATGGCCGCCGTCGGTGAGGTTCATGCCCATCATGGTATCTCCCGGTTTCAGGAGGCCGTAGTATACGGCAAAGTTTGCCTGGGAGCCGGAATGGGGCTGTACATTGACGTGTTCGGCGCCGAAGAGTTCTTTGGCCCGGTCAATGGCCAGCTGTTCCACCTTGTCTACAAATTCGCAGCCGCCGTAGTATCTCTTGCCCGGATAGCCTTCAGCGTACTTGTTTGTAAGGACGCTGCCCTGGGCTTCCATCACTGCGTAGCTGACAATATTTTCAGAAGCAATCATTTCCAGCTTATTTCTCTGTCTGTTCAGTTCTTCCTGAATGGCTTCATATACCTGTTTGTCATCTTTTAAATGGTTCATAGAATAAACTCCCTTCCTACAAAACCTGCCGCCTCTATGCGGCACTCTCCCAAATCTATAGATAGCTGAATATGTTCAGGTATCAACAGTTTCATTGTACCATACCCATGGCTCTGGTACATAGATGAAATAAAAAAGGTCTGAAAGGGAGAAGACGCTTTTCGCCTCTCCTTTTCAAACCTCAGCTTTGAGTCATATACAGCTTTTATGCAATTATATCAGAAAGCACCTCTGTTGTCATCTTTTTTATAACGGGCCCTTTCGCCGCCAATGAGGGGTGGTCTTGTGCGGGCACCGGTAACAATGGCTTCCCCTACCCTGTTATGGGTCAGATGAACCGGCACAGCCACCCGTTTCAGGTGCATGCCGATCAAAGTCAGACCGATATCCAGACCTCCATCGGCTTTGATTTCTTCCACTGCCACAGGATCCCTGAAATGGTAGTAGGCATTGGTGGCAAAGGAGCCGCCGCCATGAAGCCAGGGAACGACGGTCACTTCTTCATAGCCATATTTCTCTGCAGTCTCCCTTTCCACAATAAGGGCACGGTTCAGATGCTCGCAGCACTGGAAAGCCAGACGAAGGCCATTCTTTTCCGCGATCTCCATCAGCGTTTCCACCACGGCGGTGCCCACTTCGTAGGAACTGTCCTTACCAATACGGCCGCCCCGGATTTCGCTGGAGGAGCCGCCGATGACGATGAGGCTTCCCTTTCTGAAATGGGACTGGCTCAGCAGTTCTTCAAAGGCTTCCGCCGCTTCTTTCTTCAAATCTTCATACATGGGATTCATCTTCTTCTATTTTGGCAATCTTGCCGATTCTTCTGGCATGACGGCCGCCCTCAAAGGGTGTCTTCAGAAATTCATCCAGAATAAATTCAGCCAGCCCCGGTCCGATGACCCGGGCGCCCATGGTAATGACGTTGGCATCATTATGGGCTCTGGTGAAATGGGCAGAGAAGGTATCACCGCAGAGGGCTGCGCGAATGCCCTTCATCTTGTTGGCTGCAATGCACATGCCGATACCGGTGCCGCAGATGAGGCAGGCATAGGTGGCTTCCCCTTTCTGCACCAGCCGGCAGGCTTTCTCCGCAAAGTCCGGGTAATCGCAGGACTCTGTGGAATCGGTGCCGCAGTCGATATACTCGATTTTTTCTTCATCCAGATGTTTCTTCAAAGACGCTTTCAGCTCAAATCCGCCATGATCACTGGCAATGGCAATCTTCATAGGACTCATCCTTTCCATGAACAATAGAACTTCCATACGGACTCATTGTACATCAGAATTGGCAGGGATGTAAAGGAAAAAGGGTTCAGGGGGCAGAGGGCGGTGGCGGCTTCGCCGCAGATAAAAAAAGGGGGCGGCTGACGCCGCGGGTTGTGTAGAAGGGTTGCGGAAAAAGGTTCTTAGGATTGATGGGCCCTTTCGGGCCCAAGGGTTCGTAAGTTTGACGGCCTTTCAGGCCGAGGGTTGCGGTATCGCCCTATCGGGCGATGAGTATTATAATGCCGCCTTTCGGCGGTCACGTC
>ERZ1023650.345-NODE-345-length-8689-cov-9.936298_pt1 | contig 8689 bp, 9 predicted proteins | sample MGYA00380337_ERZ1023650 | MGnify/ENA primary metagenome ERZ1023650 (study PRJEB33179, sample SAMN07449042) | human gut metagenome | biome: Human-gut; feature: Human associated habitat; material: Faeces | host: Homo sapiens | place: India:Kasaragod | collected...
GCCAGCCGCAAGATCAGCCGTATGGCAAAGCGTGCTAACAAGAACGCTTGATCGCTTTCTGATTGACGAACAAAACCTCTGTACCGGGTTTCCGGCACAGGGGTTTTTGTTTTGCCCGCTTTTCAGGGCACGGCAGCAGGCCGCTCAAAATCGCACAGGGTGGCAAAATCGAACCCCGGTGCCTGCTCCAGAAGCTGCTCCGGCGGCAGGCCGTCGGGCGGCTCGGCCAGCAGCGCCCACGCAGCCCATGCCGTGGGCACCGCCGCCGCAAGGGCCAGCCCCGGCAGCGCCAGTGCCGGGCATGTATGGAACGCACTGCCCGGCGGCAGGGCTGCCACCGCGCACAAGGCCTGTGCAGCCCAAAGCTCCCACAAAAGGGTCGTCCAGCGGTGCTTCATCCGCATCACCTCCTGTTTTGCACAGTTTACCGCAGTGCGGTGGAAAAACAGGGCGAAGGGTGGCGGACAAAGTGACAATGTTCTGGTGTATTTCTTCTTCAGTTCTGGTCGTGACTTTTGCCCACCCAGCTGCACACCACGCCGCACACAAGGCTGGTGGTAACACCGGCCGCAGCGGCGGTCAGCCCGCCGGTGAGGATGCCCACAGCACCTTCTTCCTGCAGCGCGGTGCGCACGCCCTTTGCCAGCAGATGGCCGAAGCCCAGCAGGGGAACCGTGGCCCCGCACCCGGCAAACTCGGCCAGCGGGGCATACCACCCAATGGCCGAAAGCACCACGCCCGCCACCACATATCCGGTCAGGATGCGGGCCGGGGTCAGGCCGGTCAGGTCGATGAGCAGCTGTCCCGCCACGCAGATGGCCCCGCCCACACAGAAAGCCCAGAAATAGTTCATCTTACTTCTCCTTTTCCGGCGCACGCAGCTCCACCAGATGCGCCACCGCCGGGATGGTCTCCTTCTGCAAAAAGGTGGTCTGGCTCATCAGGGCCCCGGTGGCTGTGAACAGTACCCGCTTCTGGCTGCCCCGGCGCAGGCGCGGCAGGATGTGCCCGCACAGCACCGCCGCGCAGCAGCCCGGGCCGGAGCCGCCGCTCTTTACGCTCTGCTCGTTTGCATCGAACAGGATGCACCCGCAGTCCACATGGTTTTTGATCAGCAAGCCTTCTGCGGCCAGCAGCTCCCGCAGCAGCTGACTGCCCACCTGCCCAAGGTCGCCGGTATAGATGCAGTCGAACTCCTGCGGTTCGGTGCCGGTATCCTTAAAATAGTGCAGCAGGGTGGAAGCTGCTGCCGGGGCCATGGCAGCCCCCATATTGTTGATGTCCTTTACCTGATAATCCTGCACACGGCCAAAGGTGGCAGCGGCAATGCCAACGCCTTCGCCCTGCGGCTGCATAAGGCAGCATCCGGCAGCGGTGGCAGTCCACTGGGCCGTGGGCGTGCGCACCGCGCCGTAGCTCAGCGGCGTGCGGAACTGCCGCTCTGCCGCGCAGAAGTGGCTGGAAGCCATGGCCAGCAGATTGCGCGCAGCACCGCCCTCGCACAGAGCAGCGCCCAGCGCAAGGCCCTCGGCCATGGTGCTGCAGGCCCCGAACAGCCCGGCAAAGGGCACGCCCAGCTCCCGCATGGCATAGCTGGATGCCGTGCACTGGGCCTGCAGATCCCCGGCAAGGGCCAGCTGCACCTTTTCCTGCGGAAGCGCCGCCTTTTGCAGGCACAGCCGCGCGGCGCGCAGCTGCAGGTATTTTTCCGCAGCTTCCCAGCTGGACTGGCCAAAGCGGTTGTCTGCGCTCAGCTCGTCGAACTCTGCCGCCAGCGGGCCTTCGCTCTCTTTTTTGCCGCCCACCGCTGCACCCGCAGCGATCACCGGCAGTGTCTGGAACAGCAGGGTATCCCCGCACCGGACCGTCATAGGCAAAATTTCTCCTTCGTGGAAAATAGATGAAAAACGTTCCATAAAATGTTGTATAATAACATCATGCTGCAATCTTATGGCACACTTGCCCGTGTTTATGACAGCACAGGCACACCCGCCATGCCCAGCACCCACAGCACCGCGCCGTACACCACCGCCGCCAGCGTGCCGTACACGATCACCGGCCCGGCAATGGTGAACATCTTGGCCCCGGTACCCAGCACCCGGCCCTCGGCCTTGAACTCGATGGCCGCGCTGACCACCGCATTGGCAAAGCCTGTGATGGGCACCAGCGACCCGGCCCCGGCCTTTGCGGCCAGCTTCTGGTACCAGCCCAGCGTGGTAAGCACCGCTGAGAGCACGATCAGGCTGCAGCTGGTCAGGGTGCCGGCAAGGTCGGCTTCCACGCCCATGGCAAGATAGCTCTGGCGCAGCACTTCGCCCAGCAGGCAGATGCCGCCGCCCACGCCAAAAGCCCACAGGCAGTCCAGCCCCAAGGGCGAGTGCGGCCCGATGCGCCGCACCCGGCGCGCATATTCCTGTGCTGTCATTTTCATATTGTTTCCCCTCCGGGCATAGCTTGCCCATAGGAAGCAAACTCTATGCACATCCACCGGAAAGAAGGTATTCCAGATGAACCTGTCTGTCCATCCTCATCACCGCCGCCATCTGCGGCCCGCCGTGCGGCGCGTGCTCACCGTTACCGTCGTGGCCTGCATTGCCGTGGGCGGGGCCTCGTTCGTGCTGCACAGCCGTTCCGCTGTGCCTGCCGCCTCGGCAACTTCCACGTCCAGCGCCTCGGCAGCATCAGAGGCAGAAAGCAGTCTGCTGACCGCCCGGCAGGCGCAGGCCATTCTGGATGATCCCCGCATGGTGCTGGTGAACCACACGAACAAAATGCCGGACGATCATACCTTTACCACCAAGGCGTGCGGCTCGGCCACCGCTGTGAACAAGACCCTGCAGACCGAAGCCGCCGATGCGTTCCTCGCCATGCAGGCCGCCGCCGCAAAGGACGGCGTGACCATCTGGATGCAGAGCGGCTACCGCAGCGTGGACTACCAGAAGAACCTCTACGACCAAAAGACCCAGTATTTCCGCAATAAGGGCCTGAGCGAAGCCGAAGCGAAAAAGCAGGCGGCAAATATCGTGAACCCGCCGGGCTACTCGGAGCACAACTGCGGCCTTGCTGCCGACCTGAACAGCCCGGAGCACACCGACCTGACCGAGGGCTTTGAAAACACCGAGGCCTTCCGCTGGCTGAGCGCCCATGCCGTGGAATACGGCTTTATCCTGCGGTACCCCAAAAACGCAGAAGCCGTTACCGAGATCACCTACGAGCCGTGGCACTGGCGCTATGTGGGGCCGGAAAATGCGGCCCTGATCCAGCAGAGCGGCCTGTGCTTTGAGGATGCCGTTGCCGTGCTGCAGAAGCTTGCTGCAGGGGAGAAGATCACCGGTTAAAAATCCGTAAAACCGAGGGGCTTTTCGTTGCATTTTGCACACAGTTATGGTAAGATAACAATAGTCTGCCCTGATGCAGGACCGCTTTGGGCAGCTGCAAGAATGTTTTGAACAAAAGAAGGAATATTTTATGATAAATCGCACAAAAATCTTTACAATTGCTCTCACCGGCGCGCTGGCTGCAGCTGCACTGACAGGCTGCGGCAGCAGCAGCTCTTCCGCTGCACCGTCCTCCGTTTCCACCGCTGCTGCGGAATCTCCCGCTTCCAGCGCCGCCGCATCCGCTGTTGTGGACAATGCTGCCGAGAACGGCTCTGATGCACTGGACGGCATCTACAGCACCCTGCTGGAGCAGGACCCCATTTCCAACCAACTTGAAATTGCAGCCATAAACATCGAGTATGACTTCAATCTGCCTGCTGAGGACGTGGTGAGCTACAAGGGTGTCAAGAGCAACGACAACGGCGATGCCGGTTTGGTTCTGGTCATTGAAGCTGCTGATGGCAAGGCGCAGGACATAGCAAACAAGCTGGCCGAGTATCGGCAAGTTCAGGCCGCACAATATGCTAACTACGCCGAGTTCGCGCAGGCACAGGATAACGTGGAGAACGCTGTTATCGCCTTCAAGGGCAACACCGTTGTCATGGTGATCGCATCCAACGAGTGCACTGCCGATCTTGACAGCGCCGTGGACAGCGCACTGGCAGACTGAATCTGGATCCACCCAAGGCCGGTGCCATTTGCGGCATCGGCTTTTTTCGGCTAAAAGGAGGCTGACGCTTTGGTTTTCAGCACCATCATCTTTCTGTTCCGGTTTCTGCCCATCACGCTGGCGCTGTATTACCTTGCGCCCGCAAAGCTCAAGAACTCCGTGCTGTTCCTCTGCAGTCTGGTGTTCTACTGCTGGGGCGAGGTACGGTTTTTCCCGGTCATGGTGGCCCTCATCCTCATCAACTACATCAGCGGCCTGTGCATCGAGCACTTCGACCAAAAGCCGGCCCTGCGCAGGACATTTCTGCTGATAGCCCTCATTGGCAGCCTTGGGATGCTGTTCTACTTCAAATACGCAAACTTTGTGCTGCGCAGCGCAAACGCCCTGCTGGGCACCGCCTTTGCCGAGATCCAGGGCATTGGCACTCTGCCGCTGGGCATCAGCTTTTACACCTTCCAGACCCTTTCCTACTCCATCGATGTTTACCGCCGGGATGTAAAGGCAGAGCGTAATATCATCGACTTTGGTGCCTATGTGGTCATGTTCCCTCAGCTGATCGCCGGCCCCATCGTGAAATACCGCGATGTCTCGAACCAGCTGCACGTATACCGGCACCGCTACAGCCTGCAGCAGATCGAAGAGGGCATGACCCTGTTCACCTTTGGCCTTGCCAAAAAGGTGCTGCTGGCGGATGCCATCGGTGCTTTGTGGACAGACATCATCGGCGTTGCGGACAGCCCTTCCACCACCTTTGTGGGCCTTGCCAATGCATCCACCCCGCTGGTGTGGCTGGGCATCATCGCCTACAGCCTGCAGCTCTACTTTGACTTTTCCGGCTACTCCATGATGGGCATTGGCATGGGCAAGATGCTGGGCTTCGACTTCCCCGCAAACTTCAACTACCCTTATATCTCCGCATCCATCACCGAGTTCTGGCGGCGCTGGCACATGACCCTTTCCGGCTGGTTCCGGGAGTATGTGTATATCCCTCTCGGCGGCAACCGCAAGGGCCTGAAGCGCCAGATCTTCAACCTGTTCGTGGTGGAGCTGCTCACCGGCATCTGGCACGGCGCGAACTGGAACTTTATCTGCTGGGGCCTGTACTACTTTGTGCTGCTGGCTGTAGAAAAGCTGTTCCTGCTGCCCCACCTGCAAAAGGGCAGAGTGTGGCCCCACATCTACACCTTGTTCCTCGTGGTGGTGGGCTGGGCCATGTTCGTGGGCAACGATACGGGCGTAAGCTTCGGTCTGCTGTTCCACAAGCTGTTCGTTCCTTCCGGCGGTGTTTCGCCGCTGTACTTCCTGCGCAACTACGGTGTGCTGCTGGTGGTCAGCATCCTCTGCTGCACCCCGTTCATTGAGAAGATTTGGAACCTGCTCAAAAAGAATGCCGTCACCCGCTGTGCCGCCATTCTGGCGCTGCTGGTGGTCTCCACCGCCTATGTGGTGGGCAGTACCAACAGCCCGTTCCTCTATTTCAACTTTTAAGGAGGCGTGAAGATGGACAAGCATTCCAAAAAATCTTCCTCGCTCCTGCACTACCCGGTGCTGGTGGTGTTCAGCCTGTTCTTTATTGGTCTGTTCGCACTGGACCTTATTACACCGGACCGCGCCTACAGCGAGATGGAAAACACCACCCTTTCCCAGCGCCCGGCGCTGACCCAGCTTTCCGCCAAGGGGCTGAACAGCTACTTTACCGCCTACACAAAGTACGTGAAGGATCAGGTGTTCGGCCGCGATAACTGGATCAGCCTGCAGAGCGTAGTGGAGACCACCCTGCTGCAGAAGGAGCAGAACGGCGGCATCCTGCTGGGCAAAGAGCACATGATGTTCCCCCGCACCTTCAGCCTGCTGGACAGCGAGAACCGCACCCTGCCCAAGAACACCGCCGCTGTGGAAGCACTGTGCCAGCGCCACCCGGGTAAGGTGGATGTACTGCTGGCCCCGGCAGCATCGGTCATTTACCCGGAAAACGTGCCTGCAAACGCGCCGCTGCTGGACGAGGATGCCTATCTCGACCAGCTTTCCGCCGCCGTACAGGCCGCCGGAGGGCGCTTTGTGGATGTGCGGCAGACCCTTGCCGAACACAAGGACGAATATATCTACTACCGCACCGACCATCACTGGACGAGCCTTGGCGCATACTACGCCTACCAGCAGCTGTGCGGTACGCTGAGCCTGACCCCCTTCGACCCCGCCGCGCACACGGCTCTGACCGCCGAAAATTTCTACGGCACCCACTACTCCAAGGCCCGCACATGGAATGCCGTGCCGGATACTATCACCTACTACGACCTGCCGAACAGCCTGACCATCTATAATGTCACCGCTGCAGGTCAGCCCGCAGACGGCCAGACCACCGGCCTGTACGACACGGACAAGCTGAACGTGTACGATAAGTACGCCATGTTCCTGCATGGCAACAACGGCCTGAGCCGCATTGAGGGCGACGGTACCGGGCGCATTCTGGTGATCAAGGACAGCTACGCCAACTGCTTTGCACCGTATCTGACGGCAAACTACGCCCAGATCGATGTGGTGGACTTCCGCAACTACAACTACGGTCTGGATCAGCTGATCGCGGATAACGATTATGACCAGATCCTGGTGCTGTACAGCTTTGACAGCTTCAAGAGCGACCCGTACCTCTACCGTGCCGGTGTGGCCGGGTAAACATGGCAGCGCCTTTTCCGCAAAGGAAAGGGCGCTGTTGTTTTTATGTCAAATTATTGCAGTCTTTTTTCACAAATTTTTCCAGTTCTTTTCGGAAGTCTCTCCAGTTTTTGCGCACTCTGCCCATTCACCCCTTGAAAAAATGCAACGGGTGTTGTACAATGGCGATATAGAGCAGTTGCTCTTCACCGATGGTTCGATTTGGTGTGAACAGTGCATAGAATGTGCTGATACGATCTTTGATTCAAAGGAGTGTTATTATGGAAAACAAGATCATGATGCCTGCTTCCTACAACGTTCTTTCCTGCGAAGAGATGACCTACACCGAGGGCGGTGCTACCTTTACGGAAGCTCTGCTGAACTGGATTCCGCCCATTGGCTGGTACATGGGTGTTACCGCCATGCGCAACTACCGCAAGAGCCACCCCAACGACTGGCTGGATACCGGTCTGGATGCTCTGAGCCGCGATATGGATTCCAGTGCGCAGAACATGCTGCGTGATCTGGGACGCATCGTCTGGGTCACCGCGACCAGCGCTACCGGCGTTGGTTTTCTGGTCAATGCTGCCATCGTCCTGCTTTGACCCTGCTCATAAGATCCGTCCGGAGAGACCAAAGACCCCTTTACCCGCGGCCTTTTCCGCCAGAGAGGGCCGCGGGCTTTTCATCAAGCAGAAATAAGAAATCGGCTGCCTGAGCACTGTATACCGTCTGAACGGTCTTTTGCCTGCAGAGAACAGCACTGCTTTCCTTTTCCTGCAAGCAACTACTCGCGTCATGCGGCGGCGCGCCCTGCTTTATGAGAACGATCTCCAAGCGCATATCCCGGTTTATTTTTGGGTTTTAAACAGTGCGATCTTGCACTGTCTGGATAGCTTTGATTCAAAGGAGTGTTATTATGGAAAACAAAATCATGATGCCTGCTTCCTACAACGTTCTGTCCTGCGAAGAAATGACCTACACCGAAGGCGGTGCTACCGTCGGTCAGGCTGTCGCTGCATGGCTGTGGCCCGGCTACGCTACGGTTATCGGCATCAACACCTGCCGTGAAGCACGCAAGAAGGATCACGACAACTGGGTATCCAACGTCTGGAACGATATCAAGGCCGACTGCAAGGGCAATGTGACCAACACCTTCTACCATGCCGGCTTGATCTTCTGGAATGCTGCATCGACCATCAGCAGCTTTGGCATTTCTGCCGTTATGTCTCTGGGCATCATCTACTTCTAATTTTCAGGAGTACACCAAAGGGCTTTTTGCGGCGGCTCTTCAACGGAAGAGCCGCCGCTTTTTTTATCAAACCTAAAAAAGGAGTTTTGCTTTATGACGAACGCCATTACTTATCCTGCTGCATACAATGTTTTGTCCTGCGAAGAAATGACCTACACCGAGGGCGGCGTAGGCGTTGTGGAAGCCGCCATGGCATGGTTCCCGCTGTACGGCTGGTACAAGGCTGTTTCTGCCATCCACGATTACCGCAAGGCAAATATCAACTCCAACTGGGTGGAAAACGGCATGAACGCTCTGGTTGCCCATGCTGAAAAAAGCCCCACGAACACCATCCATGACATCGGCTGCAGCTTCTGGTTCATTGGTTCCTGCGCAACCATCATCGGCCTTGTGCCCAACGCCCTGTTGATCTTCGGCAACTAAGTCCCGGTCTCTGTTCTGAAAAAGCAAAAGCGGCGGCACCTCCCGTTTGGGAAGTGCCGCCGCTTTTTATGTTATGCGGTTTTCCGTCTCAGCTGTTGAACATGTCCTTCAGCTTTTTGAAGAAGCCCTTGCGCTTTTCGTAGTTTTCTTCTTTCAGGGTGCCCTCGAACTTCTTCAGGGCCTCCCGCTGGGTCTTGTTCAGCTTCTTGGGGATCTCCACCTCGCACTTGACGTACATATCACCGCGGCCGCGGCCATTCAGGTACTGGATGCCCTTGCCGCGCAGGCGGAAGGTGGTGCCGCTCTGGGTGC